>Ga0126342_10001648_pt1 | contig 32280 bp, 28 predicted proteins | sample Cyp1metagenome_FD_92528 | JGI IMG/M metagenome (GOLD analysis project Ga0126342, IMG submission 92528) | Coral microbial communities from Lord Howe Island, Old Settlement Bay, Australia - Cyphastrea 1 metagenome | ecosystem: Host-associated > Invertebrates > Cnidaria > Coral ...
GTGTGGAGTGTAAAGTGTAACGTGTAGAATGTGGAGTGTGGAGTGTGGAGTGGAAAGTGTAGATTCTGGAGTGTGGAGTGTGGAGTATGAAGTGTGGAGTGTAAAGTGTGGAGTGTAAAGTGTGGAGTGTGGAGTGAAGATTCTGGAGTGAGGAGTGCTGTGGAGTGTGGAGTGTGGGGTGTGGAGTGTGGAGTGTGGGGTGTAAAGTAGGGAGTGTGGAGTGTAAAGTGTGGAGTGTGAAGTGTGGAGTGAGGAGTGCGCAGTGTAAAATGTAAAGTGTGGAGTGTAGAGTGTAAAGTGTAGAGTGTAGAGTGTAAAGTGTAGAGTATGTAGTGTAAAGTGTGGAGTGTAAAGTGTGGAGTGAGGAGTGTACAGTGTAAAGTGTGGAGTGTAGAGTGTAAAGTGTAGAGTGTGTAGTGTAAAGTGTGGAGTGTAAAGTGTGGAGTGAGGAGTGTACAGTGTAAAGTGTGGAGTGTAGAGTGTAAAGTGTAGAGTGTGGAGTGTAGAGTGTAAAGTGTAGAGTGTAAAGTGTGGAGTGTAAAGTGTAGAGTGTTGAGTGGAAAGTGTGGAAAATGTGGAAAGTGTGGAAAATGTGGAAAATGTAAAAATGTGGAATGTGTGGAGTGTGCAGTGTGGAGAGTAAAGTAAGGAGTGTGGAGTGTAAAGTGTCGAGTGTGAAGTGTGCAGTGAGGAGTGAGGAGTGAGCAGTGCACAGTGTAAAGTGTGGAGTGTAAAGTGTAAAGTGTGGAGTGTAAAGTGGGGAGTTTGGAGTGTAGAGTGTGGATTGTATAAAACAGGTTGGAATGTCACAAAGTGCCACGCCTGCCACGCAAAACGACATGACATCCTCTTGGAAACCTTCGAAAAGGAGAGGTTTTGCAGCTTCTCCCATAGACACGGCGAAGCCACAGGAAAACCAGAGACTCGAGACGAGACACGTGGGAGCACCAAAACGAGCATTTCGTGCGAGACTTCCTCCAATTTTCACACTTTGTAGCTTCAAAATCTACGTTTTTCTACGAGTTTTCCTAGGAACCTCTAAATTTTGCTACCTCAAAATCGTTTCGTGCGAGGCTTCCATCAATTTTCAACACATCTCACAAAATGCCACGCCTACCACGGAATCTGCACCTTGTCGCCACTTGACGCAGCCCTGCCAATGCGATAAGCAAAAAACACGCAATGCGACACGTCTAAAGTGCTGCGCCTGCCACGCAAAATGACAATGGACACGTCCAAAGTGGCGCGCTTGCCACGAGAACTGCAACGCATCTTCTGAAAACGTCGCAAAAGTATTGCGCCTGCCACACAAAACAACTTTCGACACGTTACAAAACACGTCTGAATGTCACGAAGTGCCACGCCTGCCACGCGAAACGAAGCAACGAGACGTCTGAAACCTCTAAAAATGACCACCACTGCAGGACTTACCATAGGCACGGCCGTATAGCAATCGCGCGAACGGTTGCGGACGGTTGCAAATGGTTGCGGACGGTTGCGAACGGTGGTGAACGTAGACGCAACGTCGAGCGAACACACCCTCAGCCCCCGGACCCCCAGAGTGAAACGGGAACCCTTGCTACGCATTCGGGAAAACGAGCCGCTGTCCTGCAACATATGCTTGGGTAATTTAACATAGCTAAGGAAAATGCTTCATTTATAGATGATTTACCTGATTTTACCTCTTGAAAACGATGCTTTTCTATAAGTATATTAGACTACCAGAGGGTATATCTTCAATCAATCCATTGATGCTCAGAGTTGGTGATTCAATTGTGACCGCTTAAATCTCCATGTTCACCCCTCAAATTTGACTGCGCAAGATCCCAATGTTATTGAATTCAAACATTTTTTTTTTTGACATCTGACATCACCATTTTGATGAGAAACCACTCACCACGTTGATCGCTAGAATGATGATGTTTGATGAAAACAATTCACCATTTGGCCACTCAAATAATCATGCTGGATGATTATAAACATTGAAAAAAATAACGCCTATCATTATTTTTCATGAGTTCAATCTCCAATGTCACAGCTAAATTTATTCACCATTTCTGACTCATTGAGTTCTTCCGGGCCCAAGTGAACTTGGTTCCTTCGGTTCCTTCCATGGCGAAGCTCAGAGTTGGCAAACAGCGCTTGTTGGTGGCCACCGTCTTTCTCGCCACCTATGGGGCGCCTCGGTTTTTCGCCGGGCCAGGGCAGGTCGAAACCATGGCCGAAAGCATAGGAAGATCTGAGCAGCCACGCAAAAATGCTGTGATTTTTAGCGGGATTTATATGGATTTATAGCTTTATGACAGCCAAATTGAAAAAAAACAGCTGATTTATTACACCAGGGATTTGATGAGGAATAACTGGGTCAACCTTGGTTAGATACTTTAGTATTTTAGTCTTTTGCTATCAATGGTAGACTGTACTAAGCAGATCTAAGCAGCTAAAATTACTGTCATTTTGTTTGGCATGTCTAAGATCCACCATGATACAAGATTATTATATCATATTAACGAATACATATCCAAATCTAAATCACCTGGAACTGCTGAAAATGATGTTGTTTGCATTTGTTTGCAACAGAAAATCCATCACTTGGGGAATCTTTGCTGTTTTTCTTCTGCATTTTCTTGCGGGGGTTAAGCAAATCTATCCACTATCACAGCTATCAACTTCAGGTTGTGATTAGCCGTTCTGCCTGGAGTTGTTTGTTTACCCTCTAGTAATCAAAGATATAGCAATTGACAATCCTACAGTTATGTCCCAAAAAAACAGTAGTTATATTCATGAAATTAAATTATAACTCCTATAATTAGGGTGATATATCATGAAATAAACACATTTATGAAAACTGTTAGTTGGGCCATAACTGTAGGTTTAGTTCGCCGGCCATATCGAACCATTGCTGGTCTCCAGCACGTCATCTTGATGACACCTGAGGGTCAACCCATATCTCCATCAATATCCTACAGTTAAGGTAAGGCCCTTTATATACCAGTTATAAATGGTTTTGAATGGTGATAAATGGGATTAGAACTGCATAAATCATAACTTACAAGTGACTTATAACTGGTATTTCGGGCCGTAACTGTCCCATGGGAATTGCATACCAAATCCCTGTGACAAGATCCTGAGGTGTTTGAGCATACCATCTCTCACAACTGATCAATGGCCATGTCAGGTACCGATTTATTGAAGGTACCTACCACATGGAAGGCCTATGTTTGAACTTAATTTCCAGGGAATACACCCACAAAAACTGGCCTTATATTGTACATGATCTCCATTTTAGGGTCTTTAAATTCCCACTGATCATCGGTTGATCAACTTCCATTCCCAACTTCCACATTAATTGGCTTATAATTCCACTTATGCACCCTTTCCGCTAACTGTTGTGTTGCATCCAGTACTCGTAGCTGAGGTAAGTCTGATGGCCACCATCTACAGCATCAGCAAGCAGAGTTTGTCACCGATCTCGGGCTTAGACTGGGAGCTGTGGCTGGCGTTGTTCGCTTTGAACGCCCTGTCGATGTTGGTCCAGGCAGATGTTTTTGGATCATGTCTTCAAAAATCATTCCATTTATAGTGGTTAATATATATATATATATATATAATATATATATATATATATCATTTTTAAATATGGATATATATATATATATATGTTCATATCCCTGGTGAATAAGTCCCCCTTCAGTAGCTTATCCAAAAAATTCATAGTGGCTAAGCTAACCACGAAGCACTGACGATTCAAGTTTTGCTCGCAAGGGGAGGAGGAATCTGATGGACTTTGTCTACCCGATTTTAAGTGCCATATGTTTCGAACATGTGAAAAAACAGTGTTTTCACCGGAAGGTAACTGGCTGATTTGACCGGATAGTTTTCGAGACGTTTGCTTGGTTTGTGGCGATTGGGAGCAAACATCTCTTAGAATTTAACATGATGAAGCGGATGTAGGTGCTGGAAGAAGCCTCCGAAACTATCCATATAGTGCTGGTTTGCAAATGATCCATGTGTTTTCAGGCCAAAAAACGAGGTTCAGCAGGGGAAGTCTTGCAGTGAGTCATTATTTTTTATCAGGTGGAGATCTGAATGGAATCCCTTAGCACTGACACAAACAATCCATACATGTTGAAGCGACAGTAAGCAGGAGTTGCAAGGCCAGCTTAAAATTCCGGAGAGTAACATGATAGTGGCCTCACAATTATATGATTTGGGCGTGAGAATGGGGTTCAGGTGCGCCAAAATTGGGGCTGTTTTAATGATGATGATCCACCAGGGGTGTTTCGGGGTACATCATGTTTGAGACAAACTCATTTGCTTAAGTTTAAGTTGTCCATTGTTCCATCCATTTTGTAGGTTTCTCGCCTATGTGAGTTACATATTTGCCTTTCTGTGACTCCATTTGAGCGCAAAGATCCCATGGTCTTTGGTGGATGCTGAGATAGGATTGACCAACTAGTTTGATGGTGATTGTTGTAATCTATATAATGCGAGAACCCCCTACCAATGAAACACGAAAGAGCTTCAAGATTTAAGCCAGTGGGACATGTCACTGTCAATTGTATGACACATGGAGGCTTCCGAAAATGCGGATACCCCCAGTTCTCATCCATTTAGCATATTGGCAATATTATTGGCAATCCATTTAGCACATTGCTAATTTCTTATTGGATGAATAAGTAGCATATTGGCAATAATAAGCATTATTGGTAATGTCTTATTGGATGAATAAGTAGCATATTGGCAATAATAAGCCACTGAATACCAGGATTGTAGGATGAAACATGTTCCCTTATCCATTTCCACTGATAAAAAAATCCTTGGCGCCTTGGCATTTCAGATGATTTTTTTCTGAAATCCCAAAGCTGAATCTCAAAGAAATTCTTCGTTGATGTTTGAAATCCATGATTTTCATAGCTGGTTGGTGGTTGGGAACATTGGTTTAGTATGGGACAATGATGGTTAATGATGGTTAATTTTATGGTTAATAACCTCTGGTTGGTGGTGACTGGAACCATGGGAATTTTGAATGACTTTCCATGAATTGTTAAGGGAACATTTCATCATCCCAACTGACGAACTCACTCCATCATTTTTCAGAGGGGTAGCCGAAAAACCACCAACCAGATATTAATAACCATACACCATATCTATTGATTATTAACCATATTATCCTAATAATAATATTAATATCCCATACATTCCCATCAGAACACACATGTTCTGCACCGAAATCATCTGAAATCACTAGATTCACCATTCGAATTTGTCACCTTTTGTTGCTTCCCAAAGAAAAAACTGTGTACGTGTGGATGTTAGTTCAGCCCATTTATAACTTGACTCTGCCCTTACTTTCCCTATTTTTAAGTATGGTTTATGGTCATCCATCCCATTTCGAATCCTTACATTGGGCATGTTAATCATTATAAATCCCTATTGATGGATTGATGATCATCCGATCATCCCTCCCAAAATTGGTAAACGTTTACATAACTATGGAAAATCACCATGTTCAATGGGTAAATCCACGAACGAAATGGTCATGTTCGATAGCTATGTCACAAGTTACCAGAGGGTATATCGTCCAACTCTTCATTGTGCTGGTTATGAATCGCATGATTATGAATCGCATGATCTCCCTATTCATATTTCTTCAAGTCATCATGCTTCATGGTGAAATCCAACTACCCTCTGGTAAATGAACAGTTTGCTATTGAAAATTGCCATTTACAGTTGATTTACCAATTAAAAATGGTGATTTTCCATAGTTATGTTAGTTTACCAGAGGGTAAATCCAACTGACTTGAAACAGCTCAGGCATCTAACTAACCTGACCATGAATAAAAACATTAGTCTCTGGTAAATTAACACAGCGAACTGGAAAATCACCATGTTTAATAGGTAAATCAACGAACTAAATGGCTTCCATAACTATCACAAGATGGCAAAATATGTATATATATATTATATACATAGTACTCTGTTAGTGATATAACTATTAGTCTGAACATATCCCATGATATACCCTTTATAAATCACATATCCCATTATTGTTGGTTAAGCCAGAACATTATTATTGTTGTTGGTGTAAAGTTAAACCACGACATTGTATGTATATATTTATATATCATATCATTTACATTACATAAATAGCATATCATTACATATCATACATAGCGTACCTACCATGCATAAGATACAAATACATAAGATATGCACCTTTTAATGGTGAAATCTCCAAAAACTGTGAAATCCACCAGAAAGTTTCCACGCCACGTGGGACGTTTGAAAATCGTGGAGGCTTTTGTGGCCGTGGGCCGCCTCAATGTGGGCAGAAGCTTTCGCTTGGGCGCCTTTGCGGAGGCTGTGGATGGTGGAGAATCTGGTAACCCATGGGATCGGTTTCCGATTTTTGGAGACTCCAAAAATTGTGTTTCTGTTTTGTTTTTAAATGTAAAAACCCTCCAAAAATGGTGAATCTAGAAGATTTAATGGATGTTGAGCTTTCAACCATAGTTCAATGGAATTTACTGCATATTGTTTGATTAATCAGTATATAAATATGATATGGTTTATGGATAGAAGTTTCAATTTGTCATGGGGGTATGCCCAGTTCTCATCCAAATCATTGATGACGTTCTGACGTAACGAAACTGGCCCATGGTGATGACTGGATATGCCCCTTTCTAGGACACCTCCAATGTTCTCTCTCTCTCTCTCTTTCTAAAAAAGATAAGGGGGGTTGCAGGAAGGGGCCCCCAAGACAGGGCTCAACTATATTGAACTATAGGATGAAGCACAAAGATTCATCACATATCATTGAAAACAGGGTAAATGATGTTTCAGAGTCAGTTATGTCATTCAGCTAATGTCAGCTATCGCTATCCTCTCATTTTTTGTCGCTCAATAAATCTCTAGTCGCTGCCGGTGATTTCCCTGTGTCAAGGCCAGTCTGATGGGGATGTCGCCGGTGATTTCGGACCAGTTCGACACGGTGAAGGACGTGGTCTTCGCGGGGCTGTGCTTCCAATCCGACAGACGCTCGTTGCGGAACGGCGGAAGCCCTCGGCTTGGCTCGGCTTGGCTCGGAACCGCGATGGGAACCGCGATGGGAACCGATGGGGGAGACGAGAAAGGGAAAATTGGAAAACTGGATTTTTGAGAGAGAAACAGAGAAAAGATCATCGAAAACACCCTGGAAAGACTTCCGGGGTCAATTTTACCAGAGAAATTGATGATACGGATGACAAACTATTGGATTTGGAGGGAAACCTACTTTTAGACACCCAGTTTTCCACTAGTACAGAGGTTTCTTGAAACGTTTACCCACGAAACCCCTGGATAAATGGGGGTAGCTAACTTTAACTTGCTCCTATTTGGGGGGATGGAATTGAAGAATGTTCAAATGGTTTGAATTAAGTGCCAAGCAGCAGACATGTTTCTTTGAATAATTATCCGAGTTTGAACATCTCAGATATATTGATGATCAAGTGTTGATCTTTACCAGGATTAAGACATCTTCAGTTTGTCCGAACATGTGGTATACTGTATACTCCAAAATGGCTTTAGGATGCTTTAGGGGTGTTCATCAAATGTTCAACTGGGTTGGGCAGCCGTGAGCCTGAATGAAAAACTGTGGCTTCAAACCATTTTGAGTTGACCTAAACTTCAATTTCTTTCAATTGGTTCATTTATTCAGGTCAACGAGTAGTTCATTTTCAGTAAAATTTAGGAGTATTGAACGATGATCCTCACGCGAGTTCAACCTCTCCAGGCCTCTTCTTGCGTGTCATGGGCATTTGTAGTGTCTTGGATTTTCAACGCCGGCGCCGGTCACGCCGGGGGTCACCGAAGTTTTCTGGCTCCATCTTTGAGAAAATCGGTGACTTTTTGGGTAATCAGCTGGGAAATCTCCAACTAAACGAAGCTTTGTTCATGGGAAGACCATCAGTGGGAGATTTCGGAGGGTCTATCTTCAGGGTATACTGAAATGAATAGAAAGCTGGTTGGTGGTTTGAAACATTTTCTATTTTTCCATGTATTGGGAATAATCATCCCAACTGACTAATATTTTTCACAGGCGTTGAAGCCACCAACCAGTTTAAGTCCTAGATTTGGGGTTGAACATGGGTCCAGGTTCCATGTGAAGACTCAATAGTAAACCTCCAATTGGGCGTGGTTCAGTTTATATTAACACATGTGAAAATACGATCCACTCTTAATGAGATTAGGGATGATTTATGCCTGGATCTAATAAACCATATAAACGTGCAAAAAAAAACTGGGATTTGGGTTGTGCAAGGGGAATAAACACACCTTTTTTGGGATCCAGCATATTTTTGTTGCTCCATGGATACGTCACAGAGTTTCAGCTACTGGTAGTTTACCCCCCAGACCAGTAGCAGTCTGAGGGACGCTTCCTGCTACAGTTCTTACAGTTCTGAGGGCTGTGTGTAAGGGATGTACCCTTTGGTAAACAAACATGACTATAGACAATTACCATTTTTAAAAGGTAAACCATCTATTTCTATGGCCCATTTTCCATAGCTATATATGTTAGTTTCGTAGAGATTTGGCTGTAGGTCATCATCTTCCATTGATCATTTGGGATGGAACCAATATGTGGTTACCTCCTTCAAACAACAACCAGTGCCGCTGCAGATCTACGCCTTGATAGGCAAGGGAAATATACAGAGATAGAGAAAACATGAGAAAACACCTTCCAACTTCACAACTGGTGAATACGATTGCTCACATTTGCCACAGAGGTCTCGTACAGTGTCTCCAATGTTTTTTCGATTATCTAATAATTTATTAATAATCCCCCTTGGGATTAGCTGTAGAATCAGGTGGGTTGAGCTCCACCCAGTCATTTTATACCTGGGGGTCCCCCTGAGGTTTGGGGATTCATGGGATTCGATCAAGTCTCGATTTGTCCAATGTGTGGATTGGGGGGGGCCCTGATTTACCCGGTTATTTGTGACATAGCCATGGAAAAGCAGCTATAAACCCCCCATTTATGGTTGGGATTTTCCATGGCTATGTTAATAACCAGATGGTAATACAAATATATTTGGTCTTAATGTCTACAGAATCAGAACCCAAGGATACCCAAAGAAGATCCCAAGGAAATGTGAATGATGACAATGTGATCAGTTTTGTTTGCGTCTTTTTTCAGAAGCAATAAAGCGTGAAACATGGTATGTGACAACACTAGAAAAAAAAATACACAAACTGGATCAACATGATTTTAGCATTGCTTTCTCTCTGGCTTCTGTTGTTTGATTGGGCAAACCTAAGCAATGGTCAAACCAGGGGATAGTGTACAAAATTAGGACCTGCTGCCTCTAAAGTTTTTTTTGGGTGAACAGAATGGGATCCCTTGACTCTTGGAGGAGTTTTTGAAGGTTTTTCTGGGGGGATTATATCAAATCGACAGTGGGGAAGGAGAGCCCACAGTCTCCAAAACTGTTTGGGTGGTCTTTGGGTTCCCTTGTGTGAAACAATTGGAAAATAGTGAAAACTCAATTAATTGCTACTAGTATGATATATGCTATGATGAAAGGGTGTGGGAATGCCACTTAGTATTTTGGACAATGAACATCATTGCATTTGAGGGAAAGGAAGAATATGGTATAATGATGTACAATGTGGTACATTCTATTTAAACAGTTCAATGCACTCACCATGTGTGATAATAATTTCCAAAATACTTCCAACACATATTAGGCGTTTATAATGTGGCAATATGTGACATTATGTAATATTCTATATAATGCAATCTAATGCAGTACAATGCATTACATTTCATCATATCACAGGGTGTCATAGTATATCAGTATATATAGATATATATTATGTATATCATGATTAGTCAAGTAATGTGATTTTTCTATGCCTTCCTAAATGTGTTTACGAGTCCCACCATTCCGTACAAAATCAGGACCTGCTTCCTCCCATGTCTCTTGTGGCCTGTACAAAAGTAAGGGACCCTTGACTCTTGGACGTCTTTTTTGGGGTTTTTGATATCCATAGAATTCATCAGATATGTTATCATAACTTTGATATACTTTGATGTATATATATATATAGTTATTTAAATATCCATGAATTCCCCTGATATCATGAGTAGTCTGTAATAATCTATAATGCCTTAATATGCCTTGATATGCCTTAATATCCATTCATGTACCTTATATATCCATATAATATATATATATATATATATAGATACACCTCATTAATTCCCATTAATTCCCCATTATGTATCCATATGTATCCCATTACATCCATTTAATTCCGTTTATATCCCATTACACTTTTAAAATGGTTTCATGTCTTCAGATGTTTCAATGTGGTTTTCACCAAAAAAATGTGTCTTGTAATTGGTAATACTTGGTATCATTCTATATTCAGGGACTGTACCCCCCAAACTCACTAGCTCGAACCTCGCCGACCCTTAATTTTGAGCTATAGAATCAAAGATTGAACTCCCCAAAAAAAACAAGATCAGCCTGTACAGACTTTGGGGTCACAACTACTTTTCCAGGTAGAGGTGCCTCGTTCTTGTTATATTTCTTAGGTTTAACCTTGGGGGGTCTTGATTATCTAGCTAATCTGGCTGACCCAGGGTAGAATAATGTTTTTTTTGACTAAAAATGTCACAAAAACTGAACCTTGGAGGCCTTGATTGTGTACAGTTGAATTCTTCCTGCCGGTCCTGATTATATAAATATATATATATATATGGGGAAAAACATTTATAGCTTGGGGGTTCTGATTATATACCCATAGAATCAGACACCCCAACCCTTTAGGTTCCTATATATATATAAATATGTATACACATACGTATAGTGTGTATATATATCATATTACATTGTATATATATACACATATGTATGTACATGATATTGTAATATGTACACACACATGATATACACAAGTTATACATAAATATCATCCACATCACACAGCTAGGAATTCCACAGAACATTTACTTCACACAGCGACACAGTTTTTTCGTGTTTGTTTTTTTCCGTGTCTCGTGAGGTCTTCTGTACCTGCTCTTCATCCATTTCTATTTCCTCTCCATGGACTCCACCCTGGCGGAACTCGCTGCCAGTCACATCCCCGTAGTCCTCGTCCCCTCCACCGCACTGCTACCGACCGCGGTGCCGGCGGCGACGACGGCAGCGCCCGGTGGAACTGGCTGCGGCGTGGTGAAGCGGAGGATTTTGCCGGTGCTGTACAGACAAACCACACCTACCAGGCGGGGACGAAAACATGAGGAAAAGCATGGGGAAAAGCATGGGGAAACACAACTGACTACTGTAATACTGATTTTGTTAATAGGAAGTAGCTTGGAAGATGTTGGGATCAAGTTTGAACTGCCAAGACTTAAACTTTCATCCCAGAAGTGAATAGCTACTGTGCTCTAACAAGTGGAAGCTGATCCTCAGTCGTTGTTTTTTTTTTAACATGTTGTTTGCAGGGAAACCTCATTTAACAAAGAAGGTTGATATTTCAAAATTATAGAGACTCTTGGTGGAATGTCCTGGGTTCCTTGCTTTGGCTAAGTTAGGCCGTTGGACTCCCAGATCCGCAGAAAAGATGCATAGATTTTACACCATTCTTGGTTTGGCGTCGATGATTGGCCCACTGCAAAAGCAGTTGATTCCACGTGTTCGGGTGGGTATGTGTCGCCATAGTTACATATATGGTCAAATCCCAATGGTTCACATCAAGTGAATATGTTTTAAAGTTCCATGGTCTTTTCCACTCCTGTGATTTCCAAGGATTCATAATCACCAAAAAAGAGAATATCTTTGCCCACAGCAGTGTTCTAACACCTGGTGGTTGATTATATGAGGTCATACTATCCAATATATTGGGGAGTATCACAATTCACTGGGAAATCAGTTCTTGACCGGCCAGTACAAAGGGACGACATGAATCGGGTTTTTGAACACTGCTCATACACATCCCAGGTATTAAGTTAATCCCCCAAACAAATCTCATGAAATCCACCCATATTCCCATGATCTGGGGATGGGTCAAAACCTTTTATTACCATATGAATGGGGACTTAGCCATCCATTAACCAGCTGCAGCTATATTTTAGGGTAGGCTATTCGGCTTTTGACCCGTAATCCCATGATATAGCCATCCCCAATGCTCCATGGAAGGGTACGACCATTTTTTTTCTGGGTAGTTTTCATCGTGACCTCACGTCGTGACCGAACCCTGGAATGATGGAATGGTGGTTAGGATTCGGGGAATCATCCCCATGCCCAACATTTCAGCTTTGTGCAATATGAGGCACCCATGATATTTCAGCCATTTTCCAACGCTAGCGTCGAGGCGTTGGATGCTCTGTATGGAGAATTTTCCGCAGGCCGTGCTGGCATTGGCCTTTCTTTGCCTCGAGGGTGGCTCCCTCGTGGTTGCGCAGCTTGGTTTGCGTGGAATGGTGGGAATGAATGGGTTGGGGCCATGGGGAAGTCTCCGTTTTATGGGGATAGAATTGGATAGGATGGGATAGGAGTTCGAGTGGGATAGAACGGTATATTGATATTAGTTCCGGATGAATAAAAACCGTGTTTTTGATTTTTTGGGACTGCTTTCCCGCAAAGCAATGGGGATATTCAATATTCATGGGGTACATATCATTCTATAGATGCAATATGATGTGAAATAATGTTGCGCATCAATGGCATGTCTCCATTCTCTACTTGACAACACCTGGCCGATCTGTGGATCAACATCCACCGGTTCGTACAAGGGGGTCCGCCTTGGGGATGAGAATGTCCAGGATAGACATTGCAATAAAGGTTGGTGCATGTTGGTGCTTTTCCCACTACCCCAAAAAAATACCCGCGAAAAAAATCATGTGGAGAGTCATCCCACTTGGAGAATCACCCAGATCGTAACTAGTTAATTGCTCTGGTTTGTAAGTCTCCTAGGATGGTTTTCTGTGTAAAAATTGGTCCCATCACATCCCCATTTGTTTGTTGCTGAGACTTCACTTCCGTCGAGCGGCTTCTGTTGTTTCAGGCTGGCATTTGCCCAAACGCCAGCGACGTGTAGATGTTTTCAGGGCGCCATCATGTTTGCACACATCAATCCCATCCCCCAATACATATACAATCATATACATACGTATGTATGTTTATATTATATGTTTATATTAAAATTAGACAATTATATGTTTATATATTATATATACGATAAATAAAACCTAGAGCCCTGGATTTGGGATCTATCGGATCTATCGATTTCAAAACCCCATTAATGGAAGGTATACCTAATATTATTTGGAAAGAGCGATAAGATTTGTTGCTGCTAAAATCAAGCACCAATAATAACCAATAAACATGTTGGTTGATGTTGGTTGTATATCCGGTATATCATGGTATATCCCATGTTATTCCTACTCAATCCCTTATAATCCCATACATTGGTCGTGTTGGTTAAAACCCCCATCATCAATCATGTCCCTTCATCCCATGGATATTCCCATAATAATATTCCACATCACATTTTTCCATCAGATCATATTCCCATGTCATGTCATATTCTTCCCCATATTCCCGAAAAATTCGCTCCCTTCCCCAAAAAAAAACAGAATCATAGAATTGGATTATGGGAAAATTTACAGGAAAGCCCTATATATTTGATGGTAAAAACCCATGGTTTTCCGGTTAAGATTTTCCCTTAAAAAAACCCATCCAGTGTTTCAGAAACATTCCAATTATAAATATGTTATAATCCCCATTAACTATAGATATATCACCTATAATAAACTGTAGATATATCACCTATTAACTATAGATATATCACCTATAATAAACTGTAGATATATCACCTATTAACTATAGATATATCACCTATAAACATCCCAGTTATAAAAACACTAGATATATCAACTATAGTTATATCAACTATAGATATATCAACTATAGTTATATATCACTTATAAACATCCCTAGCCATCCCATCCCCAGGACGCTGAACCTGCTCTTCCCGGCGGCTCAGCTCACCTTGGCCTGGATCTTCTTCCCTCGTCTGCGCCAGGCCGTGGCACCGTGGCTCGGGGAACGCCTGGGCATCGCCTTAGATGACGAGGATCAATTGGGCGCCAGGCGGGGAGATGGTTTTCATGGCTGGTGGATGGACACCCTCTGGTTATGTCAAAATAACTATTGAAAATGACCATTTATAGTGGATTTTCCCATTGAACATGATGATTTTCCATAGTTATGTTAGTTTACCAGAGGGTATCTTTGGCAACTTCATGTTGTTTTGTAAGTTAGGTAGTTCTGTAAGTTCTGTTTGAGTTGATGTTTTCGGATGTTTCGGGATGTAGACTGGACATGACTGGACATGACTGGACATCATTGGAACTCGGGAATTCGAGTCGTCGACGGGCTGATGTTGAGATCTTGCTTCCCTCATTGGGATGATCTCACCTTGGAAGCACCATGGCTTTTTGACAGGTACAAAAAACAATGTAGCCTCTGGTAATGACTAACAGTTTGCTATGGAAGCCATGGCCCAGTCGAAAGTTCGTTGATTTACCCATGAATAGCATGGTGGATCTTTCCAGTTCGTTATGTAAACGTTTACCAGAGGGTATATATTGGTAATATATATATATCTATCTATCTATCTATATATCGTATATATTTATGTATATATATATATATATTATGTATATATATATATATATATGTTAAAACATGTATTAAATATGACATCACCTTTCAGCACCTCCATATTTTTCTTCTCATCACCGTGGGGTTCACATTTTGCTCGAGAGAGGCGCTTGTGGAATGAGGCGAGCTGTGGGAATGGCTCGCAGGGGCCTTGGAAGGATAGGTTGGAGGTTTATAACTAGGCAATATGTATATATATATATATATAATGTATATATATAATATATATAATGTATATATAATATATATATATAATGTATATATATATAATATATAATTTATATATATATAATTTCATGTATATATATATATATAATATATATAATATATGTATGTATTTTTAAGATAATTAACTGGGCTACGGTTATATGAAGTTATAAGTTATATGTGTGTATATATAGATGATATGTATGTATGTTTAACTACAAAGCGGCCCCCCAGTTTTGTTTGTGGTTTAGATTCACCCCAATGACTACTATAGTTATGTGCGTATCATAAATCATAATTCGTGGAATTATATTGTTCACCAACTTTGCTATATCGTTTAGGGGCCTCTTTTTTCGGGGGCCTTCCTGGAAAATCCCAATCTCTGATCAACTGACATGGCTCAATGTTATTGCACCCAAAAAAGGATGGTTCAATTCTAGGTCTATTGGTTTTCAATCTTTGAGCGCCACATGTGTGGCTCTTCAACCAGCACAAGTTCTTGTTTTTATTGACCAACAATCAATGGTGGGATACAGTAGTTGCCCAGAAGCATGTGTCAAATACAGTACCTTCAGAAGCATGTGTCAAATACAGTACCTGTGCAACCATCGCGTTCGATAAACAAAAAACATGTAGCAATGCCTATATGGGCTTGTCTAAAACTTGGGTACCTGTAAATCCATTTCAAATAACCATGTTGGATGTGTCATGAACAATTTTCAGAGCCATATCAGCCATGTTGCGAACACAAGGGCGGCCCAGGGTAGTGGTGGGGTCAGCAATGCTTGGATCGGTGTTATTTTTTTTAGGGGAGATCAGATCTCAAACATTCGTAGAGGGTTGTACACACGTACCGCTAGTAATAGTCTGCTTGGTGGTGACTGGAACCATGGAATTTTATGACTTTCCCATCGTATTGGGAATGTCGAGTAATCCCAACTGCCTTTCACTCCATCATTTTTCAGAGGGGTGGGGCTCAACCACCAAGCAGTTTTATGCTTGTGAACACACCTCGAAATGCTTTGAAAAGCCAAAAGCCACGGATCGACATCATCAGATTTTTTTTGACAGCCCAGCCACCCCCAGCGGGGATTTGTTGACAGTGACTTGGGAATTTTGCCCAGACTGGAACATTGCCCTCAGATGATCCAAGTGATCCCACGTGGTTTTTCTGGGTGATGAATCATGAGACCCAGAGGCCCCCTCTGGGGATGTAAACGGAGTATTCCTATCCAATCGGCGCCGGAGAAGCCTGAGAGGAACTCCATAAGGTGGTGCTTAAAAAGTGTATGTTTGCTGGATGAGTTTCCCACTGTAGTTCCATCTGCCATCAACTCAACTAACTCAACATACCTTCCACCGTTGGAGTTTCTGGGGCACCCCCTTCCACCGAAAGGGACTCGCGAGGCAGACTTAGACTCTGACTTGGGTCTTCTGCGAGTGGCTCTGCCACACATTCGCCCCATGATGGATGCCTTTCAGTTGCAGGACCCCGGTACCGAACGGTACCGCCGTGCCGCCGTCGGCTGGGCCCGGGTTTGAAGCCATTTGATGCTGATTTTTTGGGACAGAGCAGTGTTTTTTTTTATGTTTTTTTGAGAAAGCCAAAAAACGCCCATAGTGGGTAAAGAATCAACAAGTCTCAACATCCAAACAAATCGTGGAGGTGCCAGTCTAGCCATTTGCGTTTTTTTCTTCAGTCCCCGTAGCCAATTGCCACCAAGACATGATCATCCCCTAGGCGTTAAGTTGGATGGTTTCTTATACCCGACCCCATCAAAAATGATGGTTTCAGATCCCCAAACCCAGCAAATTGATTATTTAGCGGCCAGTTCAAGAACGGTCAACGGTCAACGTCATGGTGAAGGAAACCTATTGGCCCTATTGCTGATCGACCATCACATGACCTAAACCATATCCCTGGCTGATGCTTAATACCTCCTACTTTTCATAGTTGTCATCTATTGAGCATCAACCGAACATGAGTTGTCAAGTACATCCCCCATGTTTGGTGGTTGAAACTTCTAAAACCATCTAAAACCACTACTTGATGGTTGATTTATCTACAATGCCACTCATCCAACGTCAGCCGAACATCACATCTGTATGATATCCCATTATTGATGCTAAAACAACCCTAGATGACAGTGAAAGAACTCAAAATCATTGACCATCATATATGTTTTATATCTCCAGTGTTGATGATTTGTAAGCATTGTGTTGATGTGTGCTTTCGTAACATTGATGGTTACCTCATCAGCCAAACAGCATTTGTCAATTACATTCCCACTATGGGTGATTAACCACTATTAAAACTAGTAAAAACATTATCAAAACATATAAAGGCAGTATTAAGATTATTTTTCAGTTACATTCCCATCAACGGTTACCATCATTTGTGCTTATTAAAACTATAATCGAACCACTATTTGGTAGTTAAATTGTCTATCCTTTGTAGCTTCAATCCACAGTTTGCTAGCTTAAAACTTATTTGTGCTGCCAAAACCTCAACTGTTCTTGTTAGGTCATCAACAGAACCATGGCGCTTCATGGTAAAACACCACTTGTTTTAGTAGTTCAGACTTGGTCGACACTTTTTATGTTTTTTTCATATGGGATGGCATGGATTAGTCAATCCCCATGACGAACCTCCCATGACATGGCCATGGCCAGACTTGCTTCAAGCCTTCTGATCGTTTCATTTTCCATCAACACGTTCTCATTTTTGTGGATGCCAAAATCACAAAATTTATGCATCGTTCATCATCGTTAAGTCATGTTATATCAGCATGTTTCATGACGATAACAAGTTAATACATGTAAAAACAATGTTTTTTACTGGTTAAGCCACAATTTGTCATGGTTAAATCATTTAAAAACCATCATTTGCACTAATTAAGTTAGTTAAGTCATCATTTTGCATAGGTTAACACATGTAAAACCATGTTTCATGGTTAAAACATCTAAAACCATCATGTTTACTAGTTAAGTCATCGTTTAACATGGTTAAACCATGTTAAGAAAAAAACCTCTCCACCCTTCGGCCCTTCGGCCCTTCGGCCCTGGCGACCAGTTAGGAGTCACCGGAGGCGCTTGGCGATGAGAAGCTGATCATCATCCGCGCCTGGTGGCAGGTTTTGGTGGAGCCCAGTCGAGAGGAGGCGCTACGGATAAATATCTGCCAAAATTGAGGATATAATATGGATTGATATGGATTAAATAATGGATTTATATAGATATCAGATATATGTTTATTTTTGTGAAAAACAGGATTTATGTGATTTTTCGAAACAGTGTTAGGGATCTGAATCTTGGAAAAACAGTTCGTATTTCGAAGGTTTCATTGTGTGTGTGTGTTGTATGCTTATATAGTGGTTGAACATGAAAAGAACATATCTTAGGCCACTGGAGAAACTTTTTGGGGGGAGTTCACTGGACAATGCGGATATGATATAGAGAACCATGTATGGTATATATGCTAACATTTGGGGTATATTGATGGTAAATGTTACCATATATAGCATGCATGGATCCTATGGGATATGATATAGAGAACCAATGTGAATGATTGTGTTTTTGTTGTACCTTCGAATCAGGGTTTCTGAACCGCCAAGTTTTTCTCTCCGCCACATTGTCCAAGATCTCCGCCAGTGATTTAGCCGCTCCTATTTGGGTTTGTAGAAAATCTATGGACATTGACTGAAGACCTATGTTATGTATATATATATATACACATGTGTATATATATATACTGGTTGGTGGTTTGGAACATGTTTTTATTGGGAATAACAATCCCAACTGACTAATATTTTTCAGAGGAGTTGAAGCCACCAACCAGATATACATACATACACACTTCAAGCTTTCAATGAGGCATCAACACTGTAACAATGAGTTGCTGTTGTAGCACAATGGATTTGCATTGGTTGCACCAATAATCCAATACTCTAAGTCCCTTCGTTGTGGGAATTGAACCAGCCGAAATGGCTGTTATATACAGCATTGCCAGCATATATGAGTTAAACATGGCCTTGGATTTGACTCGGGCATGGTCATCATATAAGCCAAGCTGGGATGGGCCTTGTGTTGGTGGGTAACAGTCACATGGATGTGGCCTTAGATACTGGGGTGTGTCACCAGCCTGGGATGCCTCTTCAACTAGGGATGAACAATCCAACGGCTGTACAATGTGCCCAAGCATTGTCCAAGACAAGATGATTTTTTAAGATACCCTCTGGTAATTTGTGACATAACTATTGAGAATGGCACATAGAAATAGTTGTTTTACCTGTTAAAGATGGTGATGTTCCATAGCGAACTGTTAGTTTACCACAGGGTACGGCCTGTATTGGAAAATGACAGCATGGGTGCACCTTACCAACAGCAGTAAACCTTCACTTTAAGGGTTTCCCCAAATTTGATCATCCGTGGTTGCTTTGGAGGATTTCATATATATTTCTATGTGGGCCAAAGTAAAAAAAAAGGCCCAGAGATATTGCTATGTTCTATTAAATCTATTCGTTTTCAGAACGGTCAATTCAACGTTGCTATTGGCGAAGAGATGTCCTACTCTGAGAAGTGCTGATCCTTGGTCTGAAGCCGATGTTGCTTGGAACATTGACCCCATATATTCTCTGAGCGTTTCCAGGCGTTGTGATTTAAAGCCAAGACATAGAGAATATGGGTCAAGAATATACTTAAACACAAAATTTAATTCTAGGTTGTCTATATTTCCACATGTGAAACTGTGTGTTTCCATGTTTTCTGCTGTTTCACCAAGACTTAAACACTCAAATTTAACAGGACTTGTTTTTTTCCAAAGCTTTGTGACAACATCATCATCGTCTCGTCATCCCCAATGACGAGCATATGTTTTTTACATTGCCCTAAAAAAAGTGATTAGCTGTATGGAATGAAATAACTCCTGTAACTAGGGTCATACATATATATATATATATATCATGAAATAGAATGAAATAAAGCAATAAACATAACTGTTAGTGGGGGCCAGAGCTGTAGAGGGCCTAAGGCCCGGCATGTTCTCCCCGCGTAGGCGAGTTTCTCCGGCTACGATCTAAGCGAGGCCAATGCCAAGGTGCTTGTCGTGCGCCATATGAAGGTTTCCTACAGTTTTGGCCATTAACAGTTATGTAAATTGGTTTATTTCATGATATAATTATATATATATGCGTGTATATATATATAACCCTAGTTATAGGAGTTATAATTTCATACAAATAACTGTTAGTTGGGCCACAATGCCCAATTCATCCATTTGGGGTTACCCACATTGATGGAACCCCCCCTAGACATCCATCATATATATATATATAATACTTAATACTTAATGATGAAGCACTAAGTATCATCGAGTATTAATGGTATAATATGGCAATAACCATGAATAACCATATTATCATTGAGTATTAGTTTAAGCATGTTTTATACAGTAATACACCAATGATTATCATACAGTAAGACATCATTGAATATTAATTGATAACCATTTTGGTAACCATATTATCATTGATTATACAGTAGTACACCAATACATCCATGATCATTTCGCCGACGAAAGTTAGGGGCTCGATGATCCCTTTTTCAGAGATTTGCTTTTTGGGAACGGTGTGCCCTTAGCAATTATAAAGTGCCCTTTACTAACTCACCTGGCTATGGACAATCACCGCGGGATTCACAGCTAAATCCATGGGTTTTTATCATTGGTTTTTATCAACTATGAGATGCAATGGGCCATTTGCTGTGTGATGGTTTCTGCTTTCGGGTACCCAATCTGGTTGGTGGTGGCTGGAAGCATGGAATTTTATGACTTTCCCATCATATTGGGAATGTCGTAACCCCAACTGACCAACTCCATCATTTTTCAGAGGGGTAGGTCAACCACCAGCAATGATATTAATAACCATACACCATATCTATTGATTTGTTTCACCTTATTATCCCATTAATATCCCATACATTATCCCATAGACCATTTTCTTACCCAATGATTTCTTAGATTTGGATGGGAACCATGAAATCCCAGTGATGTGTTTTTTCGAAGGCCCAGCGGCCCAGCGGGTTTTTTTTGCATCCCTGGTCGATCCGTGGTGAATTTTTCATCCCATCTATCAATAGATTTTGGTTTTCTAGGGAACAAAAAACGGCAAACACATGGATTTTCCAATTTTTCCCATTTTTTCCCATTTTTTTCCATGGGTGTTTCCCATTTTTTCCAATTTTTGTTTTAGGGGGGCGTTCCTGTAAATTTTGAATACGAAAGTGGTGATGTTCCATCTGGAGCTTTGTCACCAAAACACCACTTCTTCGTTGCTTATCCCATAACTCACTGGACCCACTGGGCTGTGAAAATGGGGAAAAAACACCCAAATAGTTCGTGAAGAAATTTGAAACATGGAGAATATGAGGACTATCAACCATTGGATCTATTGGATATAATGGGGATTTTCATAGGAAAACTGGTCGCCGATTTTCAGACCAGTTTGGATGACATGGATGGCTTACCACTTTGGATCCCTGCCCCCGATCACGGAAAATTTCGGCAGAGATGAGTTGAGTACCCCTAAGTTTGATGCGACTGAGACTGAATTGAGAACATGACGTTCACTGGTAAATTGGGGTATACCTGCTGTTTTGGGCAAAATCATATTGCTGATTGTAGATCCAAAAAAGTGTCCTTTTTTGTGTCTCCGTTTTCATGAATGATTCTGGAAACATGATCTACAAATCGTCAGACTAGGTAACTCATGTAGTTTGCGGCATAGGCATCATATTATGACAATGAGACTGAACATTGGAATCAATTGGACTTTCAAGTAGATGGATATGTGACAGGTTTAAAATACTATCTACCCATTTGGGTGAACTATAGTGACCTCACTGCACGTCGCCATAGCCGATGATGGGTACAATTCTGTTTGAAGTTGTCAAGCTGTTTTAAATCAGTCAGATGTCATCAATCTTCAATGACACATGAGGGTTTCCATAAATGGGGTTACCCATAAATCATCCATTGATAGATGGATTTTCCCTTATAAATCATCCATTTAGGGGGTAGTTCCCAATCCCCTGCAGGGCAGGCATGCTAATAGCCAAGAACTTTCATCAACTAATTTGGGTTGTGATAACAAACAGCCGTTTATCACTTAAATTAATTCATTACACAACCAAACGGTGGAGAAGCATGCATTTTTGATGGTGACTTTGTTTGGAAGGAATCAGAACCAGTGGAGATCTATGATGGTGCATTGACACAATCGATGGAGTATATGAATATCAGCAAGATTCCGGTTTTGCCTAACAGAAATGCAGATGACCAACAAAAACCATAAAAGTAAACTAGAGACACTTGTCCTTTGAAGGAAACATGTATGATATGTATATATATATATATGTTATACATATATCTACCTGTACATATATATATGGCTATATATATACATTCATATGATGTATAAATACGGTTTTGCAATTGATCTGGGGTCTCTGGAAATGGATTCTTGGGTCTTTCCAACTATTTTATATATGGTGGAATTGAATTGTATTATGGGTACCTTATTATTTCCCCTATGAGGTAATCAATTGGTTGATTAGGTATTATCTTACCATTGGTTATTTAATATATCTATTTGTTTTCTACCATGCTCATGGATTATCATATGTGCATTATTATGTTCACTCTTAGGCAACCAATTGGTTGATTAAATTGGTATCATCCCAGTATCGATTACGATTATTGTTCTACTATATTCTTTGGATAAACAGGGGTCCACTACCATTTCCCTTAAAGGGTACCCAACCAATTGCTGGATTAAAATGGAACGGGTATTATCCCTTTATAGGGTATGTACTATATCTATTTGTTTCAACCACACTCATGTTTCTTCTAGGGCGGTGTCCCCATATACCTTTGGTTTAAAGCCATCAATATTATCCCTGGGATAACTCTTTTATTAAAATTCGAAATTTCCCCATTATTTCTACTTCTACATCATATATCCTTTAAATGCAATGTCCAACTATGGATTTTGCCGAACTCAGGGAGCAGAAATCTGCACCTTGACTTAGGCCAAAACAAAAGAAAATTACGATATCCTAGGTGCTTGGTGGGGTTAGGTCAAGGTGAAGAATTCTGCACCTAGACTTCGGCAATACAGAGGTTGTACCCTTGGATTTAGGAAAGAAAAAAATTGCCGATATCAGGGTGCAGAAATTTGCATGTGGCCTTATAGGAAACAGCCTTACCTATTATATTCTACCATGATTTTTCCCGCAATGGATTCGGGGTCCTTCATTTTGAGATTTAGGATTTTTTTGTTGGCCGATCTTTTGGCTCGGGGGACCCCAAATCCATCGCCACCGCAAATCCGTCGCATAACAATATGTTATCTTATTTTTTATCTAAGTATTCAACCAACAAAAACATATCTGAACTACGATCGAATTGGTGATCGTTTGTTCTGACTGATACTTCCAGGAGTACAGTAGAAGGGCAAATGGATGGAGAGGCAAATTGTCAATCCCCTTCTTGGCATGACAATCGAACGGCGGATAAGAATTAATAACATTGAAACATCCAAGGGACACTAGCCCAATACGATTTTTCCCTTGGGGATAAATTTCACTAGTATATACCAAGGCCACCTACCTTGATAGATAAGATAGATAAAGAATAGCAGTAAATGTTGGAACACATATATCACACAATCATGGGTAGAACTAAATTACCAAGGACCCTAGAATCAAATTCCAGAGACCCCTTATCGGCTGCAAAACCTTACATGTATGTGTATATATATATATTGTTTTTGGCGATGATGATAATGATGAAAATGATGATGATGATGATGGTGGTGATGATAATAATATACCCAATACTTGATTACATATGGACACTATACAATATACATTGATATGAACATATATATATATATATATCAAAGTCATATTCATGTATTTGCATCCATCTATTTACGCATATGATATAGTCTGTTTGAACGTTTAATGGGAATGTATAAACCATATGTCCATATATGTAGTATCATTTGAAGCACACACGCATTTACATGAATATTTACATATTATATATAACACAATAATTATAATATATATATACTTTTCAAATATGAGGTAATGCAGCCACATACATCAAAACATGCATGTAATACTAGACGTGACATTTATATATTTTACAGCCACTAAATTAAATATTCATATCTAATTGATATGATATACCTTCATCATTATTTGATATATGTATATATATGGTTTTGTTCTAAAGGTATATATGCATGCAATGCAATACATGTATGTACACATGTACAGTATATTATTCGATTGCACATACACATTAAAGTTGCTTCACCGACAGGAAATAGACGTTTGTATCTCTTGCCTAATTAACGCAAGTATATATCCTATGCGATGTTAGTCTTGCTGAAAGATTTTTATGAAGTTGTGTCAACCACACCACCAGGAGTGAAGAGTCAAGGCACGGCAGCAACTTCTGGATATCAGGAAGTCTTGGGGTGTTGGTGACCTCCTGGGGTTTGCTTCCACAGACAGCGGAGGTGGGATGGCTACAGCATCGAGCAGCCCGCAATGCACAGGGAACGCAACATCTTCATGACCCAAAGACCTCAAGAAGCGGCCTTAAACCAAGTTGCGGGCTTTCTGGTGAATTTCACTGGGTTGGTTTCTGCCGCGCATGTGGGTTTTGGGAACTGGTGGGTTTGGGGGGTCGCCGGGTTTCTGCCAACGCCTTCAAATTGTCGGCTGGTGGAATTGTCCTCCAACAAAGAGCTAGTTTTCCAAGCTGAAGCGCTTGATGGGCGCATTTCCTCTTGGAACGATGTACATTGCATGTTCTTTTGTAGCGCTTTCTTGGCTTGCCAGGGCGTGCAACACAGCATCCATGCCTAAAGTGATAAGAAGCGGGTCACGTTTAATCACAACCTTGTAGAAGGTGCCCCGCAACCCAGACATACTCCCAAGTTGCGACGTGGGAAGGGTTATTCCTCTTCGTTTTCCGGTCAGCCTTTCAAACATGAGATTGGAGTCCTTAGAGTTTCTCTGAGCGCACGGCATGTCCTGGAACGCTTGTCTTGTAACTTCAGTTTGACCCCTGCACCTGTGTTTGACAATCAAAAATTATCATTAAGGTCAAAATTCTACAGAAGCGCCCCAAACCTCGAATGACAGTAGCCCAAAACCTGGAATCCGTGCAGTACACGGGCATATTTGGATAAAACTAGATACTACAGTTACTACAGTGAGCGGGTTCGCAAAACACTTTTTTCAATCAAAAAATAGCCAGCCTGCGCGTGCGCCCTGTCCTCCTGGAGTGAAAAGGTGATGGCTTCGGCATTGCGATGGAACACAACGCTCAAGAAACTGTGTCTGCAAGACAACCGCTTCAACGCCGCTGGGTACGAGGTGCTGGCAGCCCGCGGTTGTCAGAATTTGGGATGAAAAAGGCAAATTATTATTATTATTATTATGGCACTGTCACTGGCCGACCTCCCTGCAAAAGTGTGGCCGGCACTGTGAGCCGTCCAACATAAGAAAACATAGAATTTGTTTGTCTCAGCTTCGGGAATCATGAAATCCACAGTGACAAGGGCGTTGGCAAATACATTGGTTGCCAAACACATCAGAGCATGTTGATCATGATGGGATTGTTTCGTTGCGTGGAGTTTTTGCCCATTACCGTTTGGATCACATAGGAAATCAATGGAGCGGGAACCCAAGGCGCAACCATTGCCGATGAAGGGAACTTGAGCTCTACTGTAGATTCTGGTTGGTGGTTTGACACATCGACTGAAAAAAAGCACGTTTTCTCTACCTGTTACGCCTCTTGCAGGGAACTCGAGTCCCTCTGTTACCTGATGGGTTGCTGAACCACAAGTAAGCGGATGTGGCCAGCCAACTTGATGTGGATAGCCGGGCTAGTCAATAGTGGAAATTGAATTTGCTACGCAAACGTTTTGCTGGGGCTCGGCCAGAATATGTTGGTTCCACTTCTGATATTTACGGGTTCAAGGACAGATGAAAATCGGGACATACTAGGACTTAATGCGTGCTGGTTTTATATGACCATGTCCGCGGTTTAACCTCAATGTTTGTTCCTTTTCGTGGTAACCATCATTAGCCTTCCATTTTCCCAAGCGTTCTGCCACAACACAACCATTATTGTATCTATATATTCCCCATTGACCCCAAAAAGAACCAACGCCTGGGTTCCTGCGCAGCAGGCACTGGCAGCGGCGGCGCGCAACTCAGCGCTGGAAGAATTGCATTTGACGCAGTTGAGCAGCGAGGAGAAGACGGAGGAACCGCGGCTGTTGTTCTGGGGGGCTGTGGGCGGAATCGGCATGTTCAAAAAATGATGGTTTCCATAGTCACGGTGGCTGGATCCCCAATAGCTGGTTGGTTTATTTCATAGAAATTTCTCACGTCAGATGGATGATTCAGGGTCAATCTTTGTTAGATACAACTAGTACAACTTATTTTTTCGATTTCAATGGTGCAATGTACGTTGACTAGTCGAAAGTGAGATTTTTTGGCATTCACCATGATGTTGGGCTGGGATTAAAGGATAGTTTGCTTTGTTCAAGTGGGGGTTATTAATCAGAAGTTAACATTCCTTGGGGTGATGGGTGGCAAAGTTGACATAATGAGTTCAATTCAATGATAGAGTTTGGATGAGTGGCGTAATAGCAAGACACCCGGGGAAAATTACAGCGACCCCACCGCAACCTTCACCGTAAATGATGACTAATGAAGGGAACCACCCCAAAATTGCTGATTTCACGATAGTATATAATATCAAAATCGTGCGTGCTGACAAAGCAAACGCAACACCAAAGTCAACTCCAATTGCCAGCATGATAAGCCGGGACTTATCCAGTCTGGTCATTTAACCAATGCACGTGGGGATCCAAGTAAAGGTTTTGGTGCAGATGTCAAAACACCAGTTTTGGGTTGATCAAGGCCAGGGTTTTAGCAACTAAAGGGGGAGGCTTAACGAGCTGAAGTAGAGATGATTGACTGCACTGATTGGGAGCACTGGGGATTTGGTGGTTCAATCACTCCAAAATCTGCGTTGTTGAACTTAGTTGAATCACGATACACCTTGTTACGTTTATCAAAACAAAAGCCCAGACATACTCTGACATTCTTTCTCTTTCTAGCATATACTCTGACATTCTTTGGCATCTGTTCTGACATACTTTCTGGCATATATGCTGACACTCTTTCTGGCCTGTATGGTGACATGCTTTCTGGCGTTCTATCTGGCATTCTTTCTGACATTTTCTCTGACATGGGCACTGCCGGACCTCAACCGCAAGTGCCAGATCTCAGTGGCCCTGCGCACTGAGATCTGGAGCTCGCAGTTGAGGTCCGGCATCGCCCACTGAGATCTGGAGCTCGTGGTTGAGACCCGGCAGTGCCCACTGAGATCTGGCGCTCGCGGTTGAGGTCCGGCAGTGCCCACTGAGATCTGGCACTCGCGGTTGAGGTCTGGCAGTGCCCACTGAGATCAGGAGCTCCCAGTTGAGGTCTGCAATGCCCACCAATATCTGGCGCTCGCAGTTGCACGATCCGATGCTGCCGGAGGAGAAGGAGGAAGAAGGAAGGAGAAACCATCTTTGATAAAATCTAAATGCCCTCACCTGGCAGGTGGGGACCAAAACTATGGACATAAACATAAGCAAAAAAAACACAATATAGTTTATCGTTAATTTTTCTCCATCCTACAGGCACCAATGAGCCCAATTTGCCCTCTCCGGGGCTTGGATGAAACGAAACCATGGTGAAACTGTGGCAGGAAATCCCTTTGATGTTTCCCTGACCCAACCAATTAATTTTTGGGGCCATCCTCTGGTTTTTTGGATGACAATCAGATTTCTGGTTTCGTTTTCCCACAACCAAATCACCGGCGGTTTTTCAACACACAGATTCCCATTGATTTTTCCACTATATTTGATTTCCCATAGATAGAGACGTGATTACGAACCAGACATAACTTACCCAGCCGAGATGCCTCGAGTGATGTGGTTCCCAAGTTCCAGTAAATCAAATATGAATCCCAGTGTCTGTGTGAAATCCACATTTTCGTTTCATGTCATGTTTTGTTGCTTGAATATAGTTCAATGACCTCATGATTGCTGGAATCCCTTAAATCCACCCATTTTTCCACATTTGTTTCAAACATGTTGTGGTGAAACCGGTCATTCCTCATGTTTCGCCATGTTTTTCTCACACGTCAGGCCTTGGCTCAGTTCATGGCCGGCAAGTGCCGCAGCGAGCTGCTGAACCTTCGCCACGCCGGCGTCACGGCGGAGGTGGCACAGGTGCACCGGGGGCCGAGGTTTTGGCAACGGTTGGGGTACCACAAATCATGGGAAAAATGTGATTTAATGGGGACGACCTGGCAAACCTATGTTTTTTTTGAATGGTTAGCCATATTTAAAATGAAAAAAATCCTTTTGGATGAACATCGGAGATTTTGAAGTGAATTGGAAAGTGAGATGGTTTGGGAAGGTAGGAGTTTGGTCATTTTTAGTTCTGAGTACAGTGGAGTTTCCTTTTACCCACTGAAGTCACCTCATGTTGAAAGACATCATCAAATCATAACTCCAGAAAATGGGCCAGGCTGTATGCATTTGAATGTTCTGATATGAATGAGAAAAACAAAATATAGACCTGAATTGAAATTTGAGACTCCCAGACTGTCAGGAAATGTCGGTTTGTGCAACAATGCTGCAGGTGGTGCCCCAGGACGTGTTGCTCAGTAACCACGATTTGGCAAATTGTTGGGTTTATGCAGGATATATCTATACTTAGCTGGGTTTACAAAGCAACTTTTGAGTAGGGGGCACCACCTTGTTGTAAGGTATTCCAAAATAATTAATCCATTAAAAAAAAAACATGTTGCTCATCTACAAGGCTATTAATTGCGGTACGCTGCATTTCTTGAGAAAAACACCACCCAAGTTCCTGACAATTCTTTGCACGATGTCGGACTGTTGGTCAGTGGTTTTGGAGTTAAATCTCATTTCACAAAAAATGTCGTAACATGTTACCCTCTGGTAATTTAACATAGCTATTGAAAATTGCCATTTATAGTTGATTCCCCTATAAAAAATGGTGATTTTGATAGCTATGTTAGTTTACCGTAGGGTATCATTCAGAATCCACCCAGCCTACGTCATGCGTGTGGCACGGCCGCTCAGCAGGTCTTGTCGGCGGGAATCCGAATCCCTGGTCACTCTGCCAGCGTGAAGAAATTGGATTTGTCGGAGAATGACTTTGGAATCGCGGGGCTGGAGGCGAGACTCTTCCACTGGGCTTGTGATGTTGGTGCAATCTCCCCAAAGGATCCGTAAGTTGTCACATTGGCTAAATTGGGTATGGCTTATGTTTGTGTTTACATCATTGACATGTTTGGGGTTGAACAAATCAGGCGTGATCAGGGTGCCAACAAGAGACCCTAGCTTAAATGGCCTTTTTGTCAAGGGCAGGGTTCAGATCCCGTGGTCAGATACCAACATAGCTAGGAATTATCTTTTACACATGGGCATTCTAATGAAAAAAACTACCAAGGGGAGATTTAGGAGATTTTCCAGGACATGTTTGGTTCCCGGAGCATAAATCTGAGCTGTTTCTGGCCGTGCTCTTTTTCAGATTCTTCAGAGGTCCCAGGTCCAACATGGCTTGTCCCCACCAGACTTCTGGGTTTGTCGTCTGAAAGTAGGTGAACGTCCTACAAATCCATTTGTGAATCATCATTTTCCCATCAGCAAAGTGATTTTTTGGGATATACCTTAAACCCAATTTTAAGATATTTTAAGAGACCATCTATTTGAACTGAAGGTGGAGAGGTGGATGATGATTGACGATATACCATAGTTGGAGCCAGGAAATGCCAGGGATTACCGTGAAAAAATTGGAAAGATCTGGGTGTTTTGATCGCTTTGCATTCCTGCGTCCTGCGTTCATGTATGTTCATGTTTTTGTCCACGATCCAAAAAGGAATAAGAACAAACATGACTCTCAAATGTTTCAACTCTGAGATTTGGAATGGAGCAATCTTTCAGGTGGGGAAAATGGACCAATTCAATGTGGTGCAGACCGAATATCCAACCAAATTAAATTTCCACAGATTCTAAACCGAAAAGTTGTGTGCCTTTTTTTGTTTTACAGCCATGTCGTGTGAGGGTGACAGGTGTCGCCATGCTTCCCGTTGCCGTTGGATGCTCGTTGCTTTCGGGCTGTTCCTGGCCTTGGGCTCGGGGTCGCCGTTCTGCGGCGCCGTTTCGACGGCGCCGAGGTCAGAGCTGCCACGGCCGGCCGTGCAGAGCCCGACGTATCTCAGCGACGGAGACGCGCAGAGGTTTAGTGACGCGGGCTACACGACGCGGAGTGCCGTGTACGGCACGGCATCGGAGAAAATGGCGCAGGAGGATCCGGAGTTGACATCAATTGACCATAATTGTGGGTAAAACAATGTCAATACAATGTCAAAAGCCACCCATGACTGGGGATGGTTGATATACCAAGCATTTATGGTGATGACTGGGGGATGGTTTATGATAGTTTTTTCTCCACAATCAACCGAGGTCAATTGATGAATGCGGTGAAAGTTCAGAGAGGTTGCCATTCAGAATGCTCTCGGGTTGTGCTAAACCACGCATTGTGTAAGAAAATGAATGATTTGTGATTATTACTCAGTGTTTTTTTTCATGATTACACAGGGTTATAAGTCAACTGCGTCTTAGTACTACCCCGATGTGTTTTTATGACCTCCTTGTGCTATGTTTTGATTTGTTTCGTTCTATTCCATGTGAATGGTATTGTTATGTATTATGATCTGTTAGTACTTCCGCAAAAATCCATTGCACTCGTGTTTGACTAGGACTCCCTGTTCTGATTGAATAAATTCATATGCTCGAACATGCATTAACATTGCCTCCAAATGGCAGTTATGGAGGTGGCCCTGTTCCCGAAGGAGCTGTGGAGCGCCTTGCAAGCGATGTTGGGCCCCTCGTCGGTGGAATCCTTCTTAAAGTCTGGCTCCTTCGTTGACTTGGGCAGCGGTGAAGGTGAGTTGGTTCTGACTGCCTTGAGTTTGTTCCCAGATCTGACGAAAGGTGTGGGCGTGGAACTGTCGCATGAACGACAAAAGGAGGCGGTGAGAAAAGCTCAAGAGTCTTCGCCTCAGGTGGGAAGCCGTGCAGAGTTTTTGCAGGGCGATATTTGTGATGAGTCGAACCAGAAAATTGTGGAGGCTATTGCTACTGCGAGGTTACTCTTTGTGACTTGCTTCTGACTTTGTGTCTCAGTGAACTCATACAGTTATGGCCCAACTAATAACAGTATATATATATATTTACATGAATGGAATTAACACTCCTATAACTAGGGTTATATAATATATATCATTATAAACCCATAAGCATAACTGTTAGTTGGGCCAAAACTGTACTGAATATGTTCGAAGATGTTCCACAATGACTTGGTTCGGTTTTCTTTCATGACCGTTGTGGTTTTGACGTTTTGTTTCCACAAGTCCAGTTGATATATCTGGGTAAATTATCACGACCTCACTGCGACCGAGCCCTGGAATCATGGTTTATTTGAGGGAAATCATCCCCAAATGGCCAAATGGCGGCAAGATTCAGATTATTGACATGATATAATTTACCCAGATATATTTTCCACCATGAATCATATTTGATCACGTTCCGTCTCATTTGGGAGAGCGTTTTGAAGAGAGCCGGTTTCAAACGACTATCCTCCGGTAGTCAAACGTGGCAGTGGAAAATCCCCTAAATGTTTCTAGATTATTTTCCCATTAAAACTCCCTCTATGGGGGATTTCCCAGCTAGCACGTTTGATTACCAGAGAATATCCCATTATGAACTGGCTTTTGGATTCGTATGTAAAGATCATATTGCGAGTCCACTGGGGAGCATATATGATGAACTGAAACTTGATCATATGTGATATGTGATGATATACTTGGGTGAAACTGTCGAAGCCGAAAGAAACCAGACGTTGGTAATGTGTAAATATGTATTCTATATATATATATAGTACACCCCACAAAGGATGTTAAAAGTACACTTTCACAATACGCTCATATATTCACGTCGCTTCGCGACGGCAACCGCCCGCACCGCATCGTTGGGCTCACAAGCAATAAATTTGAAAAGCTTTATAAGTATCAGATCTGCAAGATGTAGGCTTTTGTTGTCTGGACGCTCCACACTGGCAAAGATGTCGGCCAACCAAAATAGATAGAGAAAGATAGACCGATAGACAGATAGAGAGA
>Ga0126342_10001649_pt1 | contig 32279 bp, 30 predicted proteins | sample Cyp1metagenome_FD_92528 | JGI IMG/M metagenome (GOLD analysis project Ga0126342, IMG submission 92528) | Coral microbial communities from Lord Howe Island, Old Settlement Bay, Australia - Cyphastrea 1 metagenome | ecosystem: Host-associated > Invertebrates > Cnidaria > Coral ...
ATGCCGTAGGCATGGGGGGTGCGAAAGGGAACTAGGTAATACAATCATTTCACATGCTGAGCATGTAGTCAGTGATGCATGGACTGCCAATCACTTGGCTCAAGTCATGCGCGAGGAAAAAGACCGTTCTCCGAATGCCACGCAGTGACGTTGCCCTGCACTACCAGCACAACCGGTACTACGATCAAAAGGGATAATCCAGAACAAGGATCAATTTGTTCACAATATATATATATATACACAATTAATTAGAAATCCGAATGGTCAAATTTCCGCTGCGATGTTGGATCTCAAATGTTGCTATGCACCTGTGCTGCCTATTCGGATGCGATTCGAAACCAGGTGTCTCTGACGCACAAGATCCGGGGGCAATGGACCAATGCATACAGCAACATGGATGGAAATCAGAAGGACGCAGAGCCTTGAAATGCCTTGAACATGTTGGTTCAACTTGGTTCTACCCCAGCAATAATGATAATTATGTGGCAACTTGCCGGACTTCTCCACTGATCCTCAGGCAGTCTCCTGGCCTTTTGTTCACCAGATCCTGCCAAGAAGGAAGCGGTGAACCACTTTCGTGCCTTGGTGTTTCCAGTTGAATAGTTGACACGTTTGGATTACCGTAGATGTGGTTTCCAGTTTCCAGTGTTTTCTCTTAATTCCTGGAAGGGTCCTTCTCTTTATTGTTTTAGCAGTCACTTCTCAGAGTTGCTCCCTTTCAGCCAGGGGTTACATTGGTTACATTAAGCATGTTGCGCAACATTCGAGAGAGTATCTTTGATTGCTCCCTAGGGCACAAAACAGTTGCTGAAGTTGCTGAAGGTTCTTGGTAATATGTAATGTGGTGAAGCTGCAAAAACATCCCAAAAAATCGTATCAACCCTCCCCAAATGCCACTATAAACCTCAGTCTTCAGCGTTGGTTGCCCTAACATGCGACATGAAAGTCCTTACAGATGGAATCATGCTCTCAGTGAAGCTGCAATCAAGGGCCAGCTACCATTCCACCCTTGGGTTTTGAGGCGAATATTTGCTGAGATTAATGAGTCTCCTGCATTGCTATGCACTCCATCAGGTGCAACCTGGGGAATAAAGAGGGAGAGAATACAATAAGGTGATACAAAGTGATGCTAAGTGATGCTAAGTGATGCTAAGTGATGCTGGGAGTTGTTGATGTCTAGACTCTAAACCTTCAAATTTGCTGGGATCATTTTTCTCCAAAAGACATGTAGCACGCAAAACTTGATGTGCTTGCATAGGCACTCCTGATGACCACCTCCAAGTGGTTGGCCCGGTGTTTTTTTTTGGCAATCCATTCCAACTCAAACAGCCTGAAAAAATATAAAGCAGATAGCAACATCCCAAAGATCATGATCACCATAATATCCAGAGATTCTGTTGACCCGAAACCGAAACATATCCAGATAATAGTCATCATACATGAACATAATCCTGAACATATCAACATGATATGACTACAGACTGGGATTATTAGTCATTTTTTAGATGATATGATGATTATGTTGTTATAGATGTTGGGATTATCAAAACAACAATCATCATAATTATATATATAATCATCCTCTTATAATAACATACAATAATATAACTATATATATATAACTCATTGTAACATTCAATAATATTCAATACCTCATCTGGTTGGTGGTTTGGAACGCTTTGGAACGCTTTGGAACGCTTTGGAACCATGGAATTTTATGACCAGAAACAGTTGGGAATGACCAGTTCCACCAGTCCCAGTCATCATCCCCAGTCGAGGGCCCTACCCCAGTCGAGTCGACCAGGTCTGTGAGTTGGCGGATGATCGTTTGGAAGTGGTGGACCTGAGTGGTCTCAGCCCAGCCGCTGGTCGTCACAGGTCACAGTCAGTCACCAGAAAGTCACGGCTGGGGGAAAAAACCATGAAAAAAGCCTGGAAATGTGGCGCAAGATATGTTGAAACATATAGAAATCTATAGAAACCTATAGAAATATACAGACATCTATAGAACATGTAGTCAAAAACCATGGAACGTTGATGAAATGTTGGGGGGGTGGCCCTGAATTTTGGTTTGTTAAGAGCCACATGACTTCAAGATCTTCATCCGGTGCTTCCAAAGGGAGGATGATCCCACTAGCCCACTGTTGGGACACCCCATGGCAGATATGTTGAAAAGATTTGAACAGCATTTCTGATAATTTCTATTGAATATTATATACATGATGCAATTACATGCATCTACAAAATAAACTACAATCATCTAAATGTATAGAGGTATGACTGGTGAACCTGTCCAAAAATGTGGTCACAACGCAGGTCCCCTGACCCATCAAAACTTTCCGAAAGTTTCCTCCACCGCGAACGACATGTAAAGGTCATTGGAGTCAGGAGCTTCAGCCATCACAAGGGAACGCTGCCCACATATGCAACAACACAAAAGAAAGCTTGAAACAGATTTTGCAGCAACTCGCTTTAAACAAATTGTGTTGTAGCTATGAGAAATCCCCAAGGATGGCCCCAAATGCTACCGAGTACATTACTACAGATTTGGGATAGTAATATTTTGTTTCGTTTCTCCACATGCTTGCAAGGATACGGTGGAATTCTTGCATTCGTGCGAAAGTTCCGACAGGTGTGGCACATGAAGACATTTCCAGCCACACAAGCTTGAGTTGAACATGAACACCCCAATGATATGTATATAATGATACACGGTAGCGATATTGATACTATTGATATCATATGGTGTTTCCAACATGTCCAATTGCCTTGGTAACAATTATATAAGTTATTCAGACTGGTTGTGTTGATGACTTTCGAGCATTAGCACTAGCTTGCAGTGTGACACATTTACCATTTGGTTATTTAACATAGCCATGGAAAATCACCATTTCTAATATAGGTAAACCATCTATAAATAGGCCATTTTCCATGGCGAACTGTTAACTAACCAGAGGGTACTCTTGGTACCAAGCATCCTCCTATGCAAGGGCAGAGACAGTGATGCTTTGGATCGAGAAACTCATCGTGGAGAGCGATCGGAACAAGTGACTCGAAACGGTCGCGGTGGGAGGGTTGCGGTGGAAATATCCTTGCGGCCCATTGGATGATGGGACTGCTAGCAATGGGATCAATGGGCCGAAAAAGAAAACCATACCAGCAACAGTCAGGTCAGCTACTGAGTACAACCAACCAATACCAACCAGTTGGGTTTCCACCATGAAACACCAGTTCTGAACCATGTGGAGCACCAAATGGATACAAAAATGTTCTTGCACAAACGTGGGCATGTAAAAATGCTGCCCCCCATAGTAATATAGTACTTGGAGCTGTTCGCCCCGAAGCAGAGCAGGGGACGATGTGGAAGTGCATGATATGTCCGCGGTAAGTAATCAATTCCAGCTTCATAAATCACATGGTTATTCAACTTTGAAAGATGAGGATACTCTTGTCTTCTTAAGTAGATAGAAGAAAAGGATAGTCGATAGAATGCATTGCAACAATGGACAACACATGACAGCGGTCGTGTTTTCATAATGATATTATCATAGAATTGGGTTACCCTTCCATTCCATCCTGCCATTTCATCCTCTACCACAACATCATACACTATCATACAACATCCACCTTTCCTTCAATGTCACATTCCACTGCTTGTTTAACCTGATCATTCAAACTGATGGGTGTAGGGGATTGTAGGGCTGCATTGTGCATCATTCCAAGTTGTGTCCCCTTCTGCATTCCCATCAGACCAGGATTCTGGGGATAGTATGGAGCTACCCCCGGGAAGCCAAGAATTGCCGGGAAATTCTTGAGACCGGGCCGATTAACATCAATTAGCCAGGTGCTTTTTGATCCGGGGTTGACATATGTTGACATGAGATCTCTCCCGCGAGCTGTTGGCTGTTGACGTCAAGCTCCCAGATCACATCCACCGTTCGTATTTCTTCTGCCATGTGGACAGGAACTCGCCCGTTCTTGGAAACACCCGCATGGCTTACCACCCCCATCCGTGCATGATACCTTTTCTGATTCAGCCCAAATCCAGCCACATCCAAAGCAGATCCCAAATCCCAAATATAAAATTAAAAAGAACCTCACATACCCTGAGGGAAAGAGAGAGATAGAGAGAGAGAGAGAGAGACGTACCTTCAGGGAACATCACAACTTTGCCAAAGCCATTTGCCGATGTCGTCCGCCTCGAGTTCCTCGGATGAGGATGGCTCGGATGCAGAGGCTTCAGCCAGCAACAGTCAGGCTGAAGGTGTCGAGAGCGACAAGGCGCCAGAGAAAGGCGATCCTACGGCGAGCGAAGGTGTGTGGGGCCATTTGGCACATATTCTTCCGCACCACGAAAGGCAGAGGCTTGAGCGTGAGACGGTGGAGAGAGCAAAGGAGGAGGAAGCTGAAACGGGGTTGGATGAACATTTGATGCATTTTCAGCTAACATCTTAGGTGTTCGCCCTTTCCGGGATGAGATGATATCCAATAAGAGTTGCTATGAATTCAGCTTTAGCCAGAGGATGCACGCTCGCCACTGGCCACCAAGTAAATTATCATGAAATAGTAATTTAGGAGATTATAGATGTTGAATGATGTTTATAGATTTTTAATGATGTTTATAGGGGCTGGTCTGACTATAACATACTACAACTATTACTTGAGCTGCAGACAGCAGGAAAAGGAGAGAGCCGCCGAAGCCGCCGTTTATGTGGGGAAACCAGACCTACCACCGAGCTGGGATGGTGGGGGCTGGGCTGGCCCAAGGGATGGGCATGACAAAGATCAGAGATACATGTTGAGGGGTGAGGCAACTTGGTTGAGTTGGTCAAGTTTGTAGTCGTGTGTGTTTGTGTGTGTTTGTGTTTTTTTTTTGGGCTGCGATGGCTTGTATAATGATGAGTGGATAATTGTCTTGCATTGGTTTTGCATCGTTGAGTTGGTATAAACTATTGAAACCCTTTGGGGCTTTAATATAATATGCGTTGAGTTGGTAATGTTTGGACGTTTAGGGTCATGGTTCATAAAGTCTTGATTCGTAAGCCTGAAACTTCCTTCTTTCAAGCTCCAATCTTCCCAATCAGATTGGTAATAGTTCCTTTCTATTTCCATGGTCAGATTGAGAAGGGAACCTCCCCAGAGGCCAGGGAGCTGCCTGATCACGTCTACCAGAAATGGAAGTTTCTGAAGAGCGCCGAAGATTTCAGGATGGCTGGCCCCGGAGCCGAAAAAAAGAAGAAATCGAAGAAAAAGAAGGAGACGAAAAAGGAAAAGAAGGGTAACTTGGTGGATTGAACGATATCAAAGGATATTAAAAGGTCACCTTCTTAGTGTCTTGTTTGATGTTGTTTGATTTTGTTTTCAATGTTTTTTTTTTGCATTTTTTTGTTGTTTTTGGGGTTCAGATGACTTACTGTATCTTACTATACAATCCACAAGCCACCAAGGTAAGAAAGACAAGAAAAAGAAGAAAAACAAGAAGGAGAAAGAGAAAAAGGACAAGAAGGCTGGAAAGAAAAAGAGAAAGAATAAAGATTCGTGATGCCTCACTGGAGAAGTCGCATTGAGATGTTGCATCTCATCGTGGTACCGTCCCGCGCGCGTGACATAAAAAGTGACGCTCTGGCAATGTCTGTTGGAAGTTGCAGTCATGCCAGAGGGACTGTTTCGGTTGCAGATCGCTACGAAGCTGATGAGGGATGGAGCCAAGGAGATAGGTTTTGGTGGGAAGCCCTCAATGTTTCACAATGTTTTGTTTGATGAATAAATTGCCCCTCATTGTCTTCTAATATGAGGATATTCCATATGTATCCATATGTAATATAAAGCCCACGTCTTTCGTTGTTTTTTGTTTTTGGTCAAGGTTAGTTGTCCCATTTTTATTGTGATGATCATTCCCCTGAAAACATTCCAAAACATATAAACATATATGTGTATATGTGATAGCCTTGCGGTTAAGCCATCCAAAGTGAAGAACTCCTACAGTATCTTGAATTTTGATGTCTCAGGCTGTTGCGAGTGTTGTATGTTGGGTGATATGTTGTGTTTTATGTTGTGAGATGTTGTATGCACGTGGCCGGGGGTGATCAGGCTTTTCGAGGTGGCGCCGCCTGTTCTCACACGTGCTTTTGCAGAGTTATCTGCAGGTACCCAAGCTGCAGCGAGGTTTGGAAGTCCATGCCTGCCGATTGAGTTGGCTGGAACCTGGGGTACCCCTCAATCCACTGGTTTATCACGATTTTACCAGTGCAGATGCCGTTTTTGTATGTTTTTGATTGTTTTTGTATGTTTTTGTCGGTAATACCGTATACCTCCAGACGCGCCAAATATGGCTTCTGTAGGTTACCATCAGGGCACTCGTAGCATCAAAGCTCATCAAGGTGTCTCCCGTTCGCATCCAAGGAATGGTGAACATGTGCGAGTTGAGGAAGATCACTGAGGTTCCATTTCCATATTCGCAGCTCCTTGGACACAGTTTGGTGAAAAATATTGCCGTGTGTTGAGACCAGGTGAAAAATCGGAGCATGTCGAATGGTTTTTCGAATTCATCCATAGTCATCCTGAGGTTCTTGTCCTACATGATGGTGCTGCAGTGGTTAGCCAGTCCAGTGGTAGCTTCCCAACTCATCTCTAAATGGTGGTGGGCTGGTGCTGCCATTTGGCTCCTGTCCACCTCATACTGGACCCTGCGGCTTGCGCTAAAAATTACGCTGGAAAGGATGGAAATGTGGGATGGGTCAAACCTATGATATGTACATATATACTGTAATCATAATGTATATATATATATATAACCATATGAATGGGGGAATAAGCATCCAGAAACAAGTTATTCTAGGGTACCTAGGGCAAGGTTTTGACACATTGCCAATATAACGACGTGAACTATGGCATATATGACCATGCTTGGTGTGGGTTCAGGTCACTGGGTGGCTGCATTACCAACCCCCATTGTCTGAGGAGGATGATATTTCTATATGTTCATATGTCTTCTGTGCGCCCATTTTGGACGATGTTTGGATGGATAGTTGGAAGGTTGGTGGTGTGAACAGTTTGATAGTCTGTTTTCATGTGTTTCCGAGGCTTTTGTTACAACGTTAATTCTGAGCAAGTACAGTAAATGAACTGCTCATCAACAATTTGAAAGCAGGCCTGGCAATACGAGTTTTGAACCAAGGGGTGTTGGCAAACCTAAGCCCCATCTTCGTTGGGCAATACCTGAGGTTTTACATTGCCCAGGAGATTGACATGCCATTTGGAGAAGATAGTAACGATCTACCGGTGGAGCTGTTGCAACACCAGTTCAACGAGAATTTACTTCACTTGTCATCGCAACTCGGACCTGTTATTTTTTTTTTTCAGCCGGTGTTTGGATGTTGTTCACCAAAAGCTATGGAAGGACAATGAGCCAGTGACATCAGAGCAAACATATATTACAGATTATTTCAGTATATATGTTGCAGTTGTATGATATTACAGGTATATACAGCATTATACAGCTCAGTTTAGAGTTACTCTATAATACCCAACTATAACATGCTTTGAGTCTTTTGAGCAGTTAAAACCCATTGCCAAAACCCAGTGACGCCCAGGGCACGGTCCTATGTTCTTCCAGACTTCGTTAGTGCAGTCTCTGTAAAGCGGACCACTGCAATGAGCATGACGCGTCAGACGCTGGCTGGTGGTTTGCAACTTTTTCTTATTTTGTTTTAACATAATTTGGGGTGATGAATCCCAAGGACTTATAATGACAACAAAAATATGTTTAATCCATCATGTTTAATCCTATCTGGGGGATGATCTCCAATGACTTCCCCGGAGGGATGATCAATGAATGACTCGTTGAGCTTGAAAAGAGGGGTGTTGCTACGGCTGATGGTTATTTAACGGTTACTTTCAACCACAGAAATGGAAGGATGATCCCCAATGACATATGACATGGGATGGCTCAAGCACCAGCCAGGACGTTGAGAGCTTCCAGGCTGCAGGCTGGAATTGGTTTGCGTCCGTGAGTTTTGGATGGTTTTTCCACTGGAGAATGTGATGAAATGTGGCCGTTCTCCCAATGTCAGGCCCAGATTAGAAACCAGCAAAGGACAGAAATGGACAGATACCCTTTGGTGATGTAATAGAAAATGATTCGTTTCAAGATGATTAACCTATTAAAGTCTATTCAACTATGGTGGATCTTCCATAGATTTCCATAGCTATGTGCAATTATCAGAGGGTGTGACTCAAGAAAGAGTGAGCCGGAATGAGCCAGAGAGTTCGTTGATAATGGATTGCTTCGCCTTTGTGCCAGACCAGCTTTCCGAAGCTGAAGAAGGTGCTGCACTCAGCAGGGGTAATTTATGATGTGATGAAAAGGTAGGAAGATGGAACAAGGGCATCTGGATATTTGTGTATTTTTGCTTGCTTGCTGTGATTTTGAATATCTTGCAGCTTGAACATGCGAAACAGCCAACCCGAGGAGTGGAAAGCACTCAAAAGGTATACAGGTCATATCATACCACCATTTTCCTTGCAGGGAAATCCACACGTACATGTTTGAAATTGTTTGAACACTTCAATGATGTCAATGTGGTTCCGAGCCGGAAAATACATGACGTCACGCAGTTTTGCGTCCATGGCACCCACGAACAGTTGATGACAGGCCCTTGAGCAACAACTCGAGCGTGAGGAGATGGCCGAGGAGGCTCTGGAACTGGAACGTAGCGGCCAGTGGCACTGGCAGTCGTAGCTTGACAGCGCGAAGGTTGGCAGCGAGGATAGCACTGTAACCCACTTTTTTCCATAGGTTATACATCATTATATGTGTAAAACATATGAAAACATATGTTGAAGGAAAGGGCATGAATGAACATCCAGTAATACACCAGAATTTTGATGTTCACCAGTGCACGCCGGGTTTTGACCCATACCCTTCCGATTCATGATGTGTCAGGAGCCTGGGTAAAAGCTTAACTGTTGTTACTGTAAGCTTGGGCCTCTTAATTCTATGCTATGGGGCTGCGATCTGAATGTGATAACCCTTGACCCGCTTCACCAAGTTTGCTTCAGCATATTGAGGCACCCAAGGAGGACACAACAAGTTCCAGAGGAGCAATGGGCACAATTCAGCACAGACGCGCATCATGTTTTTGGATGTTTTTGGATGGCTAGGTAGGGGGAGGCAAGCAGATTCAGTGTCATGTGGTCACCAGATGTTATGACATGCCATGGCATCATGGAACAGAGTGAACTTGTCAGGAGCCCCAGGAGCCCCTAGAGGATACCGAGGATGAAGAAGTTGGAATAGAGCCAACTGCTGACCCAGTTTTTGAGACTTGGCATTCAAGAAGCCCATTGAACATGTACTGTATCATACTGTATCAATTCAGTTGCAGGTTGTGCGGGTCACTCTCCTGACCACATAGACATCATCCAAAGTTTCATAAATGTCATTCGTTTCTGGCAAGTATGGATCTATATCTTCTGGACCAGTTTTTGATTCCCATACAGTGTCAGATGGTAGTTCAACAGTAGTAATTCCTGAAATTCGCTGGTTGCTGGCCGTAACCAGAGTGCTTGCCTCCAAAGGTCCTGACCCCAGAGCCTATCCAAGGTCAGTGCTCAAGGTATCAAGACAGTGGTGGGTCCTCGCGCGCTTGAAGCTGCAAGCAGAAGAGGCCATGAATGGCCATGGATCAGCAGCTGGAAACGTTTTTGTTGATCTTCAAGAGGGAACCACAGGTTTTTTTGGGGTACCGTATCATGAAGTGTATCTAGAACCCTCAGACTTGAGTCAGGGTCAGGCCTGAGTCTGTCAGATTGGTTGCTGTTCACATCGGTTCAAATATTTTTTGGACAAATATGAGCCAATACCCTGAAATAGAGGTACCCCCAGTTCTCATCCAATTTTAATAGAACTTTCCATTACCCATATGCTCCATGTATGGAATATTTACCAACATTTGCCCGAAGAAAATGTCTAAAAATCACCCAGTTTTGTAGGTAAACTATGGATGATAATGGTAAATATACCATAATATACCATACATGGGTTATAAATACTATAATAATGTATGGTTTCTAACCCATATACTATAATTTGTAGGTACATGGAACATATGATTTTGGGGTGCCCTGGGTACCCATGACGTCAGTCACCGGGTCACCAGGCATCACCCTGCAAGATCCTGTGGGCCTCGAAGTGCTCCAAGAGATCTTGATGGAAGCGGTGGATGGCAGTTGTGAACCGGAGGACTTTTTTTTCGGGATCACTGGGGGTTCCTATCCTAGAAAAAGATGACTATCTATCCTATCTATCTATCTATCTATCTATCTATCTATCTATCTATCTATCTATCTATCTATCTATCTATCCTATCTATCCTATCTAATCTAATCTATTCTATTCTATTCTAATCTATTCTATTCTATTTATTCTATTTATTCTATCTAATCTATCTAATCTATCTAATCTATCTAATCTATCTAATCTAATCTAATCTAATCTAATCTAGTCTAATCTAATCTAATCTAATCTAATCTATCTATCTATCTATCTATATACCATATGGTCCATATGTATCCGTATGTCAATATGTTATGTTGGAGAAAAAAAAACGCATCGTAACATAAAGAAAACATAGGGATGGTATTTTTAGTTTTTTTTTTGTTTTTCAGTCTGGGGCAGTTTTTCCTTGTTATTTGCTGCACTTGGCTTCACTTTGGCTTCACTTTGGCTTCACTTGGCTTTTGGCGTTTGGCCTCGGGCGTTTGGCGTTTGGCCTCGGGCTTTTGGCTTCTGGCTTTTGGCTTTGGCTTCACTTGAAGACTTGGCCCTTGGCTTTTGGCTTTTTGGCTTTTGGCTTATGAAGACCCTATTAATAACTGCCCCAACTAGCCCTTTTCGGGGAGAAAAAAAACGCATGTCAGGACACTTGTTGAATCTGGGCTCCAACTATACTCATGTCATTTGGGTTGAGCAATGGTTGCACGACCCTCAGACGTTTACTCGTGGGTTTCTATGCATGCTTGTGCGATAGGAACTAAAGCTCTTTTCAACAAGTGTCCGGACTAGCCCTTTTCTGTCACTGCAAACCCGGGTTTCAAGACTTGTTGAATCTGGTTTGTATTGGCTTCTGGCTTCCGGCTGTGGCTTCGCTTGGCTTTTGGCTTTTGGCTTTGGCTTCACTTGGCTACACTAACGAGAAACACCAGAGAGTGATGGACGACAAACATACAGAAAATGCTGAAAACCATGGATGAAAACCATAGATCAATGGATAAAAAACATAAACATGGAATGAAAACACAAGTAAACAAATTAAAATCGATTACAAGAGAGGAAAACCGATAGAAACCTTGAAAACCAATGAAAAATGAAGGACAGCAGCCTCGGCGACCAAAAAAAAAGAAGGAAAAATATTGGAAAATGAAGGAAAACTAATGGAACATCAAGGAAAACTAATGGAAAATGAAGGAAAACTAATGGAAAATCAAGGAAAACTAATAGCAAACCAAAAGGAAAAAAACAAAATCCTTTGAAAAACAAACTTGAAAAAATCATCACCCAAAACATAGTAAGACAAGATGCTCATCGTGTTTTATCCATTGCTCAGATGATGATCAGATGATCTGTACAGCTGGCAGGATGTCGTTGCCCTGGTCGCTGCAGCTGCTGAATCCGAGGCTCCCTGTAGAATTTTCAGGAATCTTCGAAGAAACTATATGATATTGTTGGTCATGCCAATGTTTGATACTAGTCCTATACTAATATATGAATATAATATAATACATATAATAATATAATAGAACAATATAAGATAATATAATATCATATAGAATCATATAATGTCTTATAATGTTATAATATGATATACTTTTTTTAAAAAAAATGTGCAGTCATTTCAATATAAAAATAATATATAGTCATTATTCATGTCCATTCTTATTATCTCATCCAAACGACCTTTTGTCAGCATGTGCATTGCATTTGTTGAGGTGAGCACATCCTCAAGAAGTGACGAGTTGTCCCTCAATGAGTCCCTTGCCGCACCGCCGCATCCTGGAAAGCTGGTCTGATCATCAGTCCAGATATTGTTCTCCACAATATCTCCACGCATTATATTGGACAGGCATGGATAAGCACTGGGTAAATGATAGCACATATATATATATATATGTAATTATATAACATATACTACATACACACACATATATATATAATCATATATATATACATATATATAGTGTTATAGATATGGAAAATCACCAAAATTATGTAGATCAAGTTCCGAACGGGAAACCTATGGACCTAATTGGAGTTCCATATCCTTTCGTGGAAAAATGCAGAGGGTATTCTCCAATAATCAAAAATGGCTTGCCGGAAAGTTTCACATCAAGTTCGATGATTTTTCCGCTCAAACCTCCATCTAGATTTCCAAACCAAGTTGTTTAAAAAAAAATCTTTTCCCAGTATAATATATATATATAATTATAATCATAATTCATATTCCATTCATTTCCATTCTATCAACCCCACTACATCCACCATGGTTATCCCCATGATCTCCCTATCGCCATCCCATCGGATCACCCTCCGCCCATGTCCGAGGCTCATGCGGAGGCTCAAAGATTTGTCGGCCAAAGTGCAGACCAGCTCCGCCAGCTTGTCACAAGAGGTGCCGAGTGCCGAAAAATGGCGGTGTTGGATTCAAAAATGTTGTTACCCCTGGGGTAAAGGAACAAAAAGATGCCGAAAACCAATGAAAACCAATGATTTTCCTAGAAAGATAGTATATATATATTAGTATATACAAATGGTTGATTTTCCAGATCTATGTTAGTTTACCCTAGGGTACCTGAGAAAACGGGATCAAAAATCATTTTGGGGTTGGCGTGGCCGCCATCGCCAGGAATTTGAGGTGCCATGGCACATGAAAGTGAAAGAACGAAGTGAAAGCCTGAACCAACTGATCCTCATTTGCATTTTGAGGATTGGCTTTGTCAATGGCTTAGTTGACAGATTTACCCTCTGGTTATTTAACATAGCCATGGAAAATCACCATTTTTAATAGGTAAACCATCTATAAATGGGCCATTTTCCATGGCTATGTTAAATAACCAGAGGGCACATGATTTTACATGATTTTCACCGGAACATCCAATTCTGGGACGTGAGGATAAGAAACTGATCACTTGGTGGGATGGGTTGACAGCCACAACCGGTTGCTACCAGTATTGTCATGAATTGCTGCCAACCAGCACGCGACATGATCGTGTGGGAAGTTTGCTTGTGAAGTTGCAATGTTTTGAACCGTTTGAATCCACAAAGGAATTAAGACTGCATAGCCCGTGGGCCAATAGTTCTGCAGCAACTTTGGGGCTTCGAATTCTAATTGATTCCCAATGGATCCCTCAATCCCAATGGCTTCACCCTGCAGCCAGGATTCACGCTTTGCCACTTGCCTGCAACGGCATGACTCAACACTGTTGAATGCTGCGAATCCAGCTCCGAGTTGAAACTGGGCTGTAAAATTATGATTGCCATTTGATGGGAAGAAATGCATGATCAACCAATATCAAGCATCAAATTTGGAAGTTACCCCACTTTACCCCACTTTTGCACAGCGGCAAGGTCTGGCACTTTGAGACGTCCTCCCGTGCGATGGGATGTGTGACGCCATGGTGTCTGGGGAAGTTGTCTCCTTTGAATCGGAGGGATGGAGAGTATGCTGTCAACGAGTCAGGTTGGGAAGATGCTTGATGTTTCTTATGTAGCCTTCGCCGCCACAATTAGGGTTCAAAAAGAAAGGTTTTGTGTCCAGGCTATCCATAGTTGCCCCTCTAATCTCCACTCTCTGGAATTGCCGAATCGACTGCTAAAAGCACAAGAGGATGGCTGTGTCAAATTGGGTTTATCCTAAAGTTGATCATCATTTGGCATTAAAGTTGGGGCATTCTTGGACAAACCCAAATTTCGCGCCGAACAGGAGTTCACATCACAATAGGTATAGGCGACAGGAGCGACGAAGGCGGTTTGTCGCGGCGGCTCGCTTCAAAAACGTGTGCCCAGCCAGAGTGGAAGCAATGGTGTGGGGGATGCTCTGAAAATTGGAGGATTGTTGGGATTGACTCAAACGTATTGACCCCAAAAATCGGTTAGTGCATGGCTCAGTGGATTTTGATACCAAGGTTACCAAAGATTGATTATGTCATTTGGGCATATGCTCAGATTTCGGTTGCCACCTTTCAACACGTGGAAAAAGATGTAGCACTTGAGTGCAGGCCGGTGCTCCTTGGGTTCGAAGCTCAAGACATGGTCGGACGGAGAATCTGTGGCGGTGAGTATTCCCATGGCAACCATGGAATCGGACAATTATTATGGTTTGAGATTCCTATAGTAACTGCTTTTCTGCTAGGCCATTCATTTGTTGTGTGTTGGAGAATGTTAGTAAGTCACGACTTCAGCAGAGTTTCGATTTTTTTTTTCATGTTGTTTCATGTTTTTTCTCTATACAAGAAAGCGAGTAAAGCGGTAGCTGGTAGACCTGGTAGCGATTTCAAGATGTTTCAACTACTTGGTTCTTTGATCATTTTTGATCCGTGGAATGGCCATCCCCAGTTGACACATATTGCAATGGGATTGGAATGACCCTTTTTGGCTAAGGTCTCCAGCCGCTTGCTTTTGAATCGAACACACTGTGATTGATTTCGCCCCGTAAAAGTTTAAAAAAAGGCAGGCTGCCTTGTGTGAAAAGTATCCTGCTTTCGCAGCTGTGCATGAAATGCATGAACTTGCCAGTTCAGCCAATTTAGCCTTGGAGTTGCGTGCCCGAGCCATGCATTTGAGTATAGATAGTTACTAGACAGATGACGAGAGACATGTAAATTGAACATTATTTTATCGTATTATATAGTACTATCTATACTGTACTTGAGCATGCCAAGCAGCTTACCCTGCAAGCGCACATTTATGCTTCACTCAATCCATTTCCTGCTTCACAGTCTTCACTGCACCTTCAGGCAGTCACAAGAGGAAAATCGAGAACATGTTTGATATAGGGTTCGTAATTTCACCCTAGTTGTGCTCCTGATGTGTTGGCCCAAGCCGCAGCAAAATCATGCAAAATCTGGGGAACTACACTAGACATTGCACTTTCCACCTAAAAGCGCAGTCATGGGGTTTATGGTTTTGATATTGGCACAATGCCATTTCTGACCATTTCCCTTCTGAACTCATCATGGATCCGATGTGCTCATCCGATTCGCCACTTCTGGGTTGGATATGTCAGCTGAACTATGGTTGCGGTGGTTTGCTGACACTGCATGACACGTCCCAACATGTACCTTTCTCTACCTCGACTTTGCCATTACGAATTGGTCAGAAAGTCAGTTTTCGCATCCGCTTTGCTGACAAGATTGAAGCTGTAGACCTACAAGTGTCATCAATCCAAGCAAGGGATGGCCTGCCCGCAGAGCATGTGTCAAGCAGCTCCCAACAGTCACCAACTGGGAACGTCATCCAGGAAGCAGCGAGGTCCTGCTCTGGTTTGCAGCGTCAAGTCCGGCGCTTGCAACGTGGAATCCTGAAGTTCAGCAATGCAGCCAAGGCTGAACAGTGCAAACTGGTACTTGAAGCAGAGAGATTGCTGGACAAAGTGCTTGGCCAACCAGATTTGGACGGCGATTCTCTTTGCCAGTTGATCCGACGCTGCGCCAGCTGGCTACATGCACCAATATTCAAAGCCTTGGCAGGGGACGAACCCAGCCTATCAGATGGGCAGCACCCCATGAATTTGCAGTGCCGCGTTCGAAAGCTGCTGATCAGAGCTTTGGATCATTTGGACCTGTCTGATAGACCTACGTTTGAAGCTGTAGAGGCTGCTATGCTTCACCTGCACACGCTGGTTCAACAAGTTGATTTAAAACTCAGCTCGCGAACGGACAGATCTTCAGATTCTGCACGGCAGTGGCTGAAACTCAGAGAGCTTGTGCGGGGTTCCAGTTCGGAAAGTTCCTTTCCTGGAAGTGTTGTAGCCTACCATGGGCGACAAGGTGTAGCACCCACCGCGACACTTGATGTTGACTTTATTGAAAGTGTGACTTTGTGTTGGATCACCCCAGGGAAACAGATTGAGCTTTTCTCTGCCTAGATTCTGCATCTTGATGGCGGATTTTTCTTGTTTTTCCACATGTTTGCAATGAAGGAAAAGGCCAGAAAAGAAACATAGCATCGATTGGATGAAGTCGAAGCTCAGGATTACAGAAGACTTCTTGCCAGCGGAAAGAAGCAGAGTATGCAAACGTCAACGTCCAGCGAAGCAAGTGAAACCAGCAGTTCGAGGAGGTGAGGGCTTTACTTAGAGATTTTCTATGTTGCATTGCGTTCCAGTGTCAAGGTCCCGCCCCCCTGGCATGATCAAATAATATCAAACAATTCATTGAATGAGTCCATTGTATATTACATCTCCAAAAATCATGCTGAACACACCACAACAACAGATGATGCAAAGTTGAATCGGTGTCCATATCTTCCAGTCTTCAGTGAGGGCCGGAGGTTGTTTGTACTAGTACAAGCAGGCACACCAGTGCTTTTGGACTGTGTGCTACCAGCGGTTCTAATTTGTGTCCATGCGGTCCATGCATGACAAAGCTAGTCGTTTGTGAAGCAAGTTGACGGGGCCATGTGTTTTGGAGCTTAGCAGCTGATTCCGCACCCATAGGTGTACACATAGGCGCTTCCAAAGTAATAGGACCGTTCCACGCAGATCAAAATTGGGAACCCGCTTCTCCCAGCCCGCCAGACAAAGCAAAGGTTACCTGAAATGCTTTGCGGGATCCGTGTACGAGCCATCCAGCAAGATCCAGGCACTTCGCAGCATCTTTAAGTCGGAGCCTCACAAGGTGAAATGCTCAGAATGTGCTTTCACCATCAGTAGCAGCTACTCGTCATGGGTTTCTTCCACCATTTGGCCACCATTTGGGTCAGTTGGCACACCGGCAGGATTGACTGGGCTCTTCTTTTGGGTACTCTAGCAGGGTTGATGTGAATGATAGATTTTGCTTTCAGTTGATTTGATAAAAATACCAACATCATCCATGATGGCTATATGTAATAGTAATATATATGCATGTATAATATTACTATTTGCCGGGCTACCCCAGGTGCACACACGGAAATCACGGAATGTTTTAAATGTTATTCCTTCTGTACGTTTCTCGCTGTTTGCGGTGTGTATTCTGTTGTTCGCCCTTTGAGGTTGGCGGTTCCAACATCCAAAGACGAGGGCAATCGCCATTCTTGTGCCTAGCAATGGGCACAATGCCTGCCAGCGCAGGTTGAAAAAGCGCTGTTTTTGGCGAGCGCTTGGTCAGATTCGATCCAAATCGGATGTGCACGCGAATCTCAATTTTTGTGGCTAGGCACTTCGTGCTGGTGGTTGTTGCAAATGTTCAGATACCCAGTGTCCTTAGCAGCTAGTTTTCCACATAAAACGCTGGGGGTCAGCAAAGCAAGCGATTGACAAAGACGACCCAGCAGCTCATTCCCCTTTACCAAAGCGAAGAGACATGCCAGTGCGAAGTTATTGACTAGTGTACCAGTTGTGCTGTCTTAAGGCATGTACTACACACCTTGAATGGAACCTTTTGCAAAACTGACCAATTGCCTTAAAGACTTGTTCACATGTTCGTACGATACCATTTTCATTTGTACTTGTAACTAGTAGTATATAGTTGACTTTGATCACTGTGTGCCTCTTCACCCCCATGATGAAATCAGTGGTGCTTCAGTCCGTCCCTTAGATCCCAGGTTGCCATGACCGTTTGCTGATGCAATGTGCTCCTTGTGGTGGCCAGATGATGTGCCACCATGGGCGGCAGAGATATCAGTGCAAAGACTGCGGTGGGGGTCGCATATGCGAGCATGAGAAGCGGAGAGATGCGTGCAACTTGGGACGTGTGAGTCGGATGATTGATTCTTTTGTGTTCTGTCGATGTTGAGCAGTTGTTGCACCCATGATGCCTGGGAATCATTTGGGATTTTGTTGGATTTGGAGTATGATTCTGAGATATTCTGAGTATTTCTGATGAGGACAAAATTGTGCTACCAGTGGGGCCAAAACATGGCATTGGTGTGTAGGTGTTCCTGGTTGGATAACGCCTAGCTGCCTAGCCAGGTAAGATCTGCAGGCACCTGCCCAAACAGCGGAAGCGAGGAGCTGCTGAACAGCAAACGAAGGGCGGCAGATGAGAAAAGATGCTGAAGGACTGAATCTCCCTGGATCAGGTACAAATTGTCTGGAAGGAGCGGTTTGCTAGTGTAGGGAAACATCTTGCAAGGCAAACGCAAGCGGCAGGTTCTTCTGGCGCGTAGCAAAGCTCTGTGTGGATGGCAGCTGGCAGATCTGGCAGTTCCGCTTGCGATGGGAGGCACCTTGCCTGAGTGCAGGGACCACAGCAGCAGCCCTGGAAACGAATCAGACATTCAGACGATGGCCTGGGTGAAAACATGCACGCTCTGGCTGGGTCAGTTGGCTCAACAAAGCTGATTTGATAGGTCTGACCATTGAATCATCTCTACATGCAAAAGTCTTTTCTCGGGGTTGATTCGTATAAGTGCCCAAGTCTTGGCGGAAGATGTATAATGTATAATATATATATAGAGAAAGAATTATATATAGGATTTCATCAACCTATATACCTATATAACTATATATATATATATATCCTATAAGCCTATAATATCCATCAATATTCCATTACAACTATCGGTAACTTATATATATATATTTCATTATATATATATATCATTATATTTATATAATATTATATATATATATCATTATCATTATATATCATTATATATATATATATATCACTATCATTATATATTAATATTATTATATATATATCAATATATATATATATATATATATATATTGATATATAATCATATATATAGCATTATATCTATATATATTGATATATCATTTATATATATATAACATTGTGTATATATATATATATTTAATGTTTTATATATATAATGATTTTTATATATTTAATGATATATATATATATATCATTGTATTTATATATAAATATATCATGATAAATAAATTTTATATCATTATAGTTCAATATATATATATATATATATATATATCATTATATATATATATATATCATTATATATATATATATATTATCATTATATTATATATATATGTGTGTGTGTCGTATGCGATCGGATTGTTGAGGACAAATTCTTCAGACCATGCTTCGCTCAGCACGCTGCTGTTGGCCCAGCCACCATAGAGTGTTGGCTGAAGGTGCATGTCAGAAGCCACACTGTCATGTGTCATGGCTACAGCAGATCAGACACAGACATTCCCAAGATGTTGGGCAAGATTGCAAGCCACAAGAGCACCACTATTCAACACATCCGGGGTTTCGCACAAGAAACATCCAGTTGCTGGAATCTCAATAAGTTTGCTGCCTTCGAGGCAAAGCAGCGTAATAACTCATCATTCGCAAGAGAGTGGAAAACTTTTCCATCTGGAAATCTATGGAGGGCTAGAAAGCATTAATTATAAGGAAGCAAAGGATATCTAGCCAGCTTTCTGCTTGCAGCCTCTCATTTGGATTACTTTAGCATGTCTGACGATGCCATTCCAGTTGGAGAAGGGTGGGCGAGACATAACAATGAGCTGTTGGTCCACCCTCCATCGCAAGTGTATTTTGCACAGCGCGGGGATCAGCGTGGAAAGTACTTGCTGAAGACAGGTGAGGGATTTTTGGTGTGCCCTGCACCCCATGTGGGACGCTTGGCCAACACTTCCTTGGGCCTAGGACCCATCAACCAGAACCACTCCCTTTAGAAGAGAAAATCGGCTGGGAAGGGAAAGACTAGTGTGATGCTAATGGGATCTACTGGGAAAACACGACCCATGGGAAGGGAAAGGACCAATCTAGGAAAGCAAAAGCTGGAGCCACATGTTATTCAAAGCATCCTTCTTTCAGATGCAGCGCGACATCACAGCATCACAGCATCACAGCTGCAGCAGCGCTCAGGAAATGACTGTCCCATCGAGGTCAGGGCTGCTGCAGCTTCAGCGTTGAGACCAGCAGAGGATCGTCCAGGAGAACGAAAGCTGGACCGCTCCGTGGTGCTGGCAGAGCCTTTGACCTTTTGTTCGTCAATGGCTAGGGTGTTTTCTTTCACAGTGATGAGTTGCATGATATAACTGATATAAATATCATGGATTCCTAAGAACTTGAGGGTTTGATTGATATCTACCAAGATGATGCCCAACATTTCTTATTTGCTACCCCATGCCACATACCTCGGTGTGCCTCTCTCCCCTGTTGCCCATCCGAGGATATGCCAAAGACGGCGCGGTTGGCCTTGAAGTTCCCCTTAGGTTTCCTGGATTCTCCCGCCAGTTGCTACGCCCTCTTCACGGGGCTGCGCGGCAACGTGGCCGCGGCACACTGGTGTGCTTCGCAGTTCCACCAGCGGCTGCTGAGAGAGGTGGATGGACGGCAAGTCAAAGTTTAGGACATTGTTTAACGACCGTAAATGAAAACCTACAATTAAATTCACACAATTTCATCCAACTGTTCAGGGAAAATTGGTCCCAAACCCACTCATCACTAAGAGTTCTGTAGGTTTCCTTGATGTTTTGCCGCATTTTGCCACAGTTTCCTGGCATCTTGGGGAGGTGGCGAAGAAGATCCACGGCTGGTGGGATTCTGAAGCAGAGATGCCGGAGGAGATTGGGGGAGCGCTTTCCAGGGCGATGGGTCCAGTTTTTTCCAGCGCTTTCCCGGCCCAAATGGGAGACATCATCAACTCACATCAACTCATCCACCGAAATTTATGAAACATGCTATGGTCAAGAGATGTTTTCTATACTTGGTGGCTCATCCCAGTTAGTAAGTGAGATATAACCCCAGTTATAAATGGGATAAGTAGGGTTAATCCACTTATAATTGGGGTTATAACCCACTTACCAAGTGGGATGAGCTACCAAGTAGTCATAAGTTTGGGGATGATGTGATGGTCAACAATCCATGTTCATACGGACTGAGAATGATTGATATATGATATACCATGATATACCGATGTTTGGATTCCCAGGCTGCCATGTTTTGATATGTTTTGGCCATAGCACATCATGTGGTATCAAAAATGGGAGATATCATCAATCAATGGCCATTCCAGGAACCCAAATTGGAGGTACCTACCATATATAAGGCCTATATAAGGCCTATGTAAGAGAATATCCCCACAAAATATGGCCTTATATGGTACAGTACCTCCATTTTAGGATCCTGACATTCCCATTGAATGAACTTATAAATGATGTGTTTGTTCCCCAAAAGCCAAGCTCATAAATGGACAATAAAGGGTTTTTGGAAAAGGAGTTTGTGATTTCATGTTGCATCAGATTCATCGTTGCCGCCGGTGGGGTTTGCCTTACCGTGGCTGGTGTGGTGGAAATGTGGACATGAATAACATAATATATAAGTGTGCTATACATTGTGATGTTCTCATCCCTTATTTAGACGCAACGTCTACGTGATCGCTGTCGAAACGCGGAGACAGATGCCTTGTTTTTCGCAGAGGACTTTCTCTACAGAGGATCCCATGTGGGCTCTTTGGTGAAGGTTCTGAAGGAGGTGCCCCGGAGAGGCTTCCGGTCCAAGAGAAGTCTTTCAGATTTGGGCATTTTTACATCAAGCCCAGGTGATCGAGGCCTTGGATCACGATCTCATCCACGGTTCCCATGGCCTGGGTGGCTGTGAGGGTGTGGTGGCCGTTCCTGGGCCGAGACCTTGGCAACCCAGAGATTCGACAAGTTGTTCCATTGGGGTTAACATGAAAAAACATTGAAAAAACAATTTTAGATCATTTTTGGTATAGGAGATCGTCACATATTAATATATATTATCACTATAACTATAACTATTCGGGAGTTACCCAATAATCATGTGGTTAATATATGTTAATATGATGCTTTACTCCGATTGAAACAGACTTTTCAACATCTTGGTGCGTCGGCTGTGCTGCTCAGGTTCTGATTGGCGAAAACCTGGTCATTGCGGCGGTGGGCCAAGCCTCGGCGACTCTGCTGTTCCAGGGGGCAGATGCGGTGCCACTCGTGCCTGGGCTGTTGGGGATGGTTCAAAAACCACCGGTTTTTATATGGCAGTGTGTCAAAACCTTGTACCCCTGGTGAACATCAAAATAGCTGGTAAATGGATGTTCATCCCCCTAAAAATGGTATTCATAGGTATTGATCCATAGCCATATGTGATGACTTGGGGATGGTTTATGGCACTGGCTTTCCCCACATTATTGGTAATTATAATTAAACATGTGGTAAAGATGTGGTAAAACATTGTAAAACTATGTCCAAATCAGAGTTCTCAGATGTTCCTCCTCCGTTATTTCACGTCATTTCCATGGCCATGTTTGGCCTTTCCATATCTCTCCATGTCATGCCACAGGTGCCGTTGCTGGGCCAAGAAGAGGACGATGACGAGGTCCCCAACGGCGTCCCCAATGGCAGCAACGGTGCGACCACTTCGCCCCTGTTGATCTCTCAGCTGCTGCCTGGCCAAGCGTCGGAGAAGGGCGCCTTGCTGGAAGCTTGGCCAAAGCTTCAGTGATAGTTGGTATTACAGTTGGGGATAGTTGGAGTATAATATACTGTAAGTTTTTGTTCTTGGATCTGTTGGATTTTTATTTGGTTGATTGTTTTTGATGTCAAACTTTCGATGAGATCGGACACTTGAAGTAAGTTGCCTTTGTCCATACCAGATTTTGCATCCCAAGAAGCTAGCGCCGAGAGCCACTCATGGAACCCGCAAGGACAGCACTGGCCTCCGCCGTGCAAAGTCCGCTTACGACGCGGAGGGGGACGTCCCTGCCACCGCGGAACAGGACGTTGTGAGACGGATCCTGCGAGCGCCTGATGCATTTTCCGTGCTCGGGATACAGGACAAGGGTCCTGAGGCGCTGGCTGAAGTGAAAACTGCATACAAGAAGTTGGCACTTCGAGTGCAGCTTGGATTGTTGGACAGCACATATCAATGGCAGCACTGATTTCAGCAATGTGAATCTAGTAACATAGTTTTAATGTAATATGTTTGAGCCGGGATCTCGTATGGACCATGGAATACTGCAAATTGATTTTGATAGTGTCCCCTTCCATCCATTCTGAAGAATTTACAAGGGAATTACACTAGAATATATGATGAAGCCGCACAGTTGCAACTACAAACTATCCTACTGTACAAGCTCATCCAATACTTTTTCAGCACGGCATTCGCGTAATTGTCATTCATGTGATATTTTTGGTCCATCCCGTCCGGGAGGCCGTAATGCGGATAACCCCAGATAGCTCTGCAAAATGAAGAGGGAGAACTACTAAATTACCAAACCAGGGTTGTTGGGGTCATTTTCCATGGGCTTCGCCATAGGTGGAAGTGACTGTGTGACATTGTGTGACTATGCCCATCCCCAACTTTGGTTTACTATTGAGCGGTATATCCATGTATATCCCAAAAAATGGGATGATGTAAAATGACCCCCAAATGGAAGGGGATGATGTAAAATGTTGTTTTTTTTGACCCCCAAATGGTTAAGGGGATGATGTAAAATGTTGTTTTTTTTTTAAATTTATTTTGTTGTGACCTTCAAAAACATCAAACACTATATTTCTTAGGATGTTATTTTTCTATCTTTGGGTGGTTGCCCAACAACAGGATCCATCAGGATCCCCATCACAAGCCCAGGCATCCCGACAAGGTGCGAAGCTGTGAGCCCGCTGAAGCCAAAGCGGCCTTCGCACGCTTGGATGCAGCAGCCAAGGTGCTGGAGGCCTTGTTTGACCCTCGGCTTTAGCAACTTGCTCCTTTCTTTTTGGTAAGGCGATTTTTATGAAAAACTGTATAATTAGATTCAATGTTTTTTTCATGTATATATTCACATATGCAGATGCACTGTGTATAGATTAAATAGTTTGGTGAATTTTGATTTGTGCCTTGGGATTAGGGGTTAAACATCATAGCACAATACCAACATCAAAAGCCTTCAGTGAAGATCGCTCAGCTTTCCAAGCCGTGCCCCCCAAGGACCACAATGCCGAGATATGCCGGGAGCTGCACCGCATCCTGCGTTGCGACCCCTTCACGGTCAAGGGTGCCAGCCAGTTGCTGCAACTGAGCTCAGATGCTGAGGAGTCACAGGTGAAAAAGGCCAAGGAAGACTTGAAGCAAAAGTTGGCAAAGGCTCAACTCCAGGCCTGGAATGGATTTGGGTGGGAGTGTTCTTTATGGTTCTTTAGTGCAAAATTTGAGGCCATCATGAAGCGGCATTAAAGCCAGGAAAGCTCTTGAGCATTCTTGAAAGGTCATCCATTAAAAGTCCACCCGCTGGTAGGCAAGGAATATAAACGCATGTGTCACAGCCAAGGACGCCCTATCGGAAGTTCAGAAGGGTGTCGACGCCTGTTCCATTGCAGCAGAAACGCTTCAGATCCTGCGTTGTAGCGGCGCTGCTCCGGCGAGTTCAGAGAAACTCCTGGCAGAAGGACTTGCAGCAGTGACTGAGCTCCCAATCCGTTGGATGCGCTTTCTCACTGTCACCATGTTCACTTCTTTGATAAGTAGTACGTGTTGCATGGTTGGAAGGATTATTCGCAAGAATGTAGAAGACATGCATTGGAAGTTATGATGGTTTTTGAATGGTAGCTTAGTTGGAAAAAACAAAGCGTTTTTTCCCCATCATGATCATCATGACGACCAACTTCCTTCAATTTTACCTCAATCACCATCATAAAAACCAAACGGTTTCTTCCCCAAGTACATCGACATCATCACATATTCAAATTTCCTCCAAAGCCCTGGGGTGGTTTTTCTCCCCCCCACCTGCTGCCCTCCAGGAGTTCCCGTGGCCTCGCTGTCCGCGCTGGGCTTGCGCGACCTTCGCTCCATGGGAGCTCGCCTGCAGGTGCGCTGTGCTGCCTACCGCGCGGGCGAGGAGGTGAGGATCGCCCTTTGTAGCGGAGCCACAGCAGAGCTGCCCATGAAAGACCTGGAGGACCCGGAGTGGAGAGCACTTGGGGAGAAGGGCTAGCAGTTCTTGGCTGTGGTCAGATCATGCAGCTTTCCGATTGTTTTTGGTGAACTTTGGAGCGAACATGTGTTTTCATGATTTTTGATGGATTTGTATAGGAAATGGAAGGGCCGTCGAATGCTTGTGTTTTGTGCCAGCTTTCTTGTGTGCTTTAACAACGATTGAGGTCTAAGTAATGATTTGAAAGACCTTTCATTCAATTCTCTGGTCGTCATCCTCACAGCTGGCACCCAGGACGCTGCGAATTTGTTCCTCTGGCAGCCGAAAGCTGCGGCCATGCAATGGGCAACCAAGGCACTTGCACTGGAGAGTCGGAAAGATGATCCATCTGCTGCCAGCATTTGCATTTGTATCCGTGAGCGCGAGGAGGATGATGCTAGGTTTGAGAGATTATATAGAACTATTATAGAACTATTATAAATATGGGCTGATATGGGTCCTAAAATATCTAAAATGGTGCAGTGCAATGGTGCTCATCGAGAAACTCATCCTTTTGGTATGGGCAGCCCGCTGTTCGCCCAAGGAAACTGGCTCCACCGGTTTCACCTGGTCGTTAGTTGCCCCTAAGATTTGTTGAGTCACTGGGTACACCCCCCAAATCCACTGGTCGATCATGAATTTTCCCTATGAAATTGCCGTTTGGTGGACTAATGTGGTAGATCCAACAATTATAAACTATCCCGCTATCCCCAACACTATTCTGTGTCACGGAGATGAAAGTCCACCCGCCTACACTATTTTAGTGGGATTCCCAGCATCCCCGTCGTGGTTTTTCCGAGGAAGTGGAGGAGGAACGCCCCAGCAAGCGGCAGAAAGGCCCCAAGGGCCCGCGCAGCGTGCGGCTGCGGCACCTCTTGTTGCGGTGCGCAGAGGCGGGCAAGGCGTTACCGGAGGATCCCATGGCCAGGAGGAAGAAGCAGCAAAAGATCCGACACTTGGAGCTGGACATGTACTTTTGGATCATCTTGGATAATAGTTTGGGATTTGATGGGATTTGTAGAACATTGGGATTACAGGGATTTAAGGATGTAGTTGGATGTAATATCATACTTATAACATCTTATAACTAACCATGTAACTCCTTGGTTTGGAGGAGCTGAGATAAATGTGGTATTAAAAATCATGTTAAAACCCTGCTAATCCATGAGAATCCCACCAACCACCCCGGTGGTTTACTTTTTTGGCTTGCTATGTTGGTGAGTATTTTCTCCTAGAAGATGTGAAATGTTTCGAAATTCGCAGCAGCAAACAATAATCCGTTTCCCAATTATTGTCACACATGTTCATTACACATCCACCACGTGTTTCCATTTGTGATTGGGGCATTTGACCGGTCAGGAGTAGTTAGATATTTTGTCGGTTGCTTTGTACCACTTGTACTTGTTGAAAGGGTCAATGTACAAGGCAACCCGCCTTTCCTTGAACCCCCTACCATAGCCATAGCCCAGGCACACCAGCAGAGGCAGAGGCTGAACTGATAGCCTTGCTGCTAGAGATTTTGTCCGCAGATCATGGGAACGGTGCCTTGTTTGTGAAAAAGAACATTTTGCCGCCGTGACCCGTATACTTTGAAATTGAAAAAAAATCCCGCAGCCATCCGACCCCAAGCTTGCTTTGGATACATTTGGAACATTTTCAGCTTTGGACAATTTTGAAAAACCTTTGGACATGTTTGGATTCTTGACATGTAAAAAAACAAATCGGAAATAAACATCACCTTGTTCTGACCCGTTTGGCTCGGCATGTCGCAGGTGACCCCAGCAACGCCTTCCGTCGCCTTTGCCAAGAACGCTCGGAGTGTTCCTCCGCGGACTCGGCTGGGCTGCTCTGTGGAGATCTGGGATGGGTCTCCCGAGGTGCCTCGGCGGGGCACTCCATAGGGGCTACATGGGGCACTCCATCCCCGAAGAATGATGTCACCTAAGGTAAACTAACATAGCTATTGAAAATGGCCATTTATAGTGGATTTTCCCATTAAAAATGGTGATTTTCCATAGTTATATACTACGGATGTACCAATACACTATAGATGTCTAACGAAGCCTTGTGTATATTATAGATAATCTATGATAATCTTGCAGCCACCAGGTCAAAGTGAGCCGGCCTTCGAGCAAACGGCCTTTAGCCTGCGGAAGGGTGAGCTGAGCGACGTGGTCACCACCTCTCGGGGCGTCCATTTGATTCAGCGCATCGCCTGACGTGGAAAACCGTGGCTGCCAGGTGGGCTGCGCATGGGGAACCAACAACAAAAGAGGCACACAGGTTGGGAGAGGGCACATCAATTTAATAATTTAGTTGGATGAAGATAAAGTTGATTGATGTTGATGGTATGTAGATGTATGTAGATAGATTTGTATAGCCTTTGGGGTAGGATATTCCTTGTATAGAATATTGTCGGATATTGATGATATTGTGGGCGAGACTGTTTAGAGGCTCCTGTTCATGTGCACCACTCAAAATCGTCACGAGAGATGTGCCTTGTACCGTTGTTTCCGCTGCAATTCGGACTTGAAGAAAGACCTCAAGCCTGCGCCACCCCAAAGGCTTTATAGGGTTAAGGGAACAAGCGTAATAAATCTAATCTATATATTATAAGTCTGTCAAGAACATGGGTTCGCATATGGTAGCCAGATGCCAATCGATGTAACGGCTCTTGGGGATGCAGAAGAGGAAACCGTTCTGGGTGGCAGCAAGCACCAAAGTACGCCTTCAAGTTCTGAGAGGAAAACACATCTTCTGCTGATATACTGATATAGAATGATATAGACTGATGTGATGGTTTGACGTGTAGCAGATATCACGAACCGGAACTCAGGACCTGTCCTTGGCCCAAGATATATCCTTTAGCAAGCGGTGCACATGTCTCATACGAGCTGCTTGGTGGGCCACATTTGTCAGCTGAACTATGGCTGGGGGGGTCTTGTGGAGCATCAGACACTCGGTGCTTCGCAGTGTTCGCAGCACATATATTTCTCTGGGTCAACAGATTCGCTCCGAATCGGTCAAGAAGTGGGTTTTCGCTTGCGGCAGTTGGCTGGAATGCTCGAAGCAGTGGACCTCACACCTCTCAGGAGTCAGAGCCCCCAAGCAAAGAGTCCCTTGTGGCATGCCAGATTTCTGCAAAGCCAAGATGGCTTTCCGCTATCAAAATTGACATCGGCGATTTGGCAGCGTCAAATCCGGCGCTTGCAACGTGGAATCCTGAAGTTCAGCAACGCAGCAAAGGCTGAACAGTGCAAACTGGTAGTTGAAGCAGAGAGATTGCTGGACGAATTGCTTGGCCAACCAGATTTGGACGGCGATTCTCTTTGCCAGTTGATCCGACGCTGCGCCAGCTGGCTACATGCACCAGTATTTAAAGCCTTGGCAGGTGTGGACGAAGCAAGTCCACCAGATGGGCAGCAGGACTCCGCTAATTTGCAGTGCCGCATTCGACAGCTGCTGATTAGAGCATTGAACCACGTGGACCTGTCTGATGGACCTACTTTTGAAGCTGTAGAGGCCGCCCTTCGCTACATGGCTGTGTTTGTTCAAAGACTTGAGGAAAACCAGGGTTCCATGCTCTGTCATGAACGGCTTGTTTTCGGGAGACTGCTTCGGTCTGTTTTCGAAGTAAGGGAGGGCAAAGGCCAAGTCCCAGGGTTGGAAATCCCATAGTCCCGGGATGTCCCAGGTCTAGTGTTCATAATAATACCCCCATGAGATTCATTGAGATTCCACCAGCATCATGCATGACATTATGATGTGCCCAAAACATCCCAAAACAACATTGTCCGACAGAACTATTCACCAAGGCATAGCCGAAGAACTCGTTCAGAAATTACCATTCCAGAAATCTTCAGGAGAATCAGCTCGCCTCCAAAGCATTGCACCCACATGCAGCCGCCATGCGCCAATGGCAGCGCCTACATCATTTGCTCCCGGCGCTCGTGATGCCAGGGAACGAGGCAGCCACACTGAAGCGAATGGAAGGGATGGCAGCGTCCGATCAGTCCCCAAGGAGGATTGAAGGCTACAAGACGCTGGCTTCGCAGTTTTAGTTGGCATGTTTTTGCATGCGATTTTCCGTACTTGAGAAGCTGCTCCACTATTATTTCTTTTACATGGTATGGAAAGCAGCAACCAGGAAAGCTTTTGCTGGTGGGGTGTATGAGCCCTCCGGAAAGACCAGGAAACTCTCCACTGTATGTCAAGATCATGAGCGACCACCGGTCCAACTGAAGTGCTCTGAATGCTCATACATAGTCACCAGACACCTGCCATATATTAGAAGCTGCAAACAGTTTTGCTGTGGGAAATATAACAAATATTCTTGTATATTGACACTGTAGCGTTCGTATATGGCATATGGCATATGGCATATGGCATGTTGGACTAATTTTATTAAAGGTGCCTTGATGTGTTTGACCTGCTGGCTTGTTCAATCCTTTCATACCATGTCTGTGTACAGTACTATTGTTGAAATCGGTAGAACATGGTACAACAATAATTATATGACATAAGGTTGCTAACTTTCTCATTGATTGAGCCTTTGTTCACTTTTCCGATCAGTGGTTTGGGACCAGAGTGGCCACAAAGGCAACTGGTACTTTCAACATCCCAAGACGGGGATTCGCTCGGTTCTGGCACCGCGCGATGGGCACAACCGTTGTCAGCAAAAGCTGAAGAAACGGTGCTACTGGCAGAGCTTGGATGGCTGTCATGCTATGGCTGGCATCTCGAGTAACATGGAGTTCTGCAAGCAACACCAGCGGCTTCTGACGCAGTGCGCTCCCTGTGGTGGTAAGAAGATGTGCACTTTGGTTATACTTTATTTTAGTCCAGTTATATATTTATGATTATTTATGTATAATTTAGTATTATATATATACACAGTGTACAGCTTGTTCATGTTGTTTAATATGATTGCGCGATTAATCAATTGTGCTACCATTTGGTAACAGCCTGTCGGGCAGAGATCATGGTGCTGCATGGATGAATCACATTGAACTGTACAACCATTGGATGCAAAGTTTCCAAAATGACTTTGGGAAGCAATCCATGGTGCAATGGGTATCCCGAAACTTTGGATCCAATGGATATATCCATGGTTGTACCGAATCCATGGTACTATATCCAAAGTCAGAATCATTCGGAGACCAAAGTGCAGTGGGTTTTGGGCTTTCTAGACCGCGACTTGCAGCCCAGGCATTCATGGACGTCAGAAGTACCACTGCAAAGATTGCAGGGGCAACGGCTTTTGCACTCATGGGCGGCGCAAATTTAAGTGCCGGACGTGTCAGGGTTTGGCTGCTGAAAAAATGAGTGAAAACTCCCATTTTGATGGTAGTTTTTCCGTGTTTTATGTGTTCTTGATGTGTGTCAACGGCATTTGTGAATTTTAATACATATAAATAATTATATATATATAATTATGTATATACAATATAATATTTATATAATGTGTATAATATATATATATAATATATATATATATATTATGTATATTATGTATATTATATTATATGTGTGTGTGATTTTTTCTGCGATTTCCCGACAGAAAAATCACGCCAAATCCACATCATGAGATCGAGCCATTTTGGCTTGGTGCAGGAGACAAGATGCTACAAGAGCAAACTAAACATTGATGTGCAAGACATTACGCAAATCCCGGGCTTTCGTGTCCCCATAGTGACATCCCAAGCTGCTGAACTTAGCACCTGAATTTCAGCCGCGCCGCCAAGTGCCATGGCAGAAGTGGCTGCCATTCCGCTGTGCGTTTTTGCCAAGCCACCGGTGTTGACACCTCAGGTGACCATTGGTCCAATGGCGAAATGACAGGATCACTGGTCACTGAGGCCTGGCAGAGTCGCCACCCCAGATTTCTCAGGGCGTTCCTGTCATTTCACGACCTGGTTTCCAAGTCACTGTTGATTTCCATGAGGCAAAGACGCGGCTGGCAGCCAGCATTGGCAATGAAGCAGCTTGCAGGCCTGAGAATGCTGGCTGATATGGTGCCATTTGTGGCTAAACATGGCCGAAGATCCACTCGGTCAATCCCCGAAATGCCCATCACCTGCCAAGTGTTGTTGGCGTTGCCAGGTTGGCGACGGTCAGCAACTCAGAAGCTTGAAACGGCACTGAATGGCCAGGGGTTGAGCAGGACTTGGAAACCATGCGACCCACTGCCGCTTCCAGGAGGAAGCCTCTATTTTGAAATTGGCCTTCACATTGTTTGATAATTGTCACGAGCAACTGTGGTTTTTGAGGCCTTTATTAGCGACTTCATCTCAATGGCAGCTGGAATCGACTGGGCCTACCCAGTGCTAGTTGGGGACTTGTTGCTCAATTAGTTGTTCTTCTGTGCTTTTCTCGTGACCAGAGTTTGAGTATGGCAGACCAGCTTTGACGTGAGCTGAGGAATTCCTGACTGCACATTCCACCAAGGCCACTACTGAAGATGGTATGGAGGGTTTTCCGTGCCTTCCCTCAGAGTTGCAAGGGTGAGTGTCAAGGTGTTTAGGATACCTTGGCTTCTTCCAGGGCACCACTTTGAGCTTCTCTATTGACTCTATTACATACAGTACAGGTCATATGATTGGTTTAGTTTGGAGATGTGTCCTGAAACCATTTTGGGATTTCTTTTGGAATTGGAACCTCTATGATTTCTATAGATTTCTATATGATTTCTATATGATTTCTATATGTTTTTTATATGATTTCTATATGATTTCTATATGATTTCTATATGATGCGTTTGTCCACAATTGGATACAACTGGGTACCGCTTCAGCCAGCCGAGGCTTGAGGCATACCCCCCTGGAGTGCTACTTGTCTGCTGGCGATGCTCCGGTAATATTCGGAAGGCTTGTGCCTTGATCAGATCTCATGAACGTGGTATTTATATATATATATATATATGTATAGGTATAGGTATAGGATGGTATAGGTATAGGTATAGGTAAAGGTATAGGTATAGAGATGGATGGGTAGGATGGGTAGGATGGGTAGGATGAGTGAGTGAGTGAGTGAGTGAGTGAGTGAGTGAGTGAGTGTGAGATGAGATGAGATCCCTTGGCAGTGAGTGAGTGAGTGAGTGAGTGAGTGAGTGAGTGAGTGTGAGATGAGATGAGATGAGTGAGGAGGTGAGTGAGTGAGTGAG
>Ga0126342_10001650_pt1 | contig 32271 bp, 27 predicted proteins | sample Cyp1metagenome_FD_92528 | JGI IMG/M metagenome (GOLD analysis project Ga0126342, IMG submission 92528) | Coral microbial communities from Lord Howe Island, Old Settlement Bay, Australia - Cyphastrea 1 metagenome | ecosystem: Host-associated > Invertebrates > Cnidaria > Coral ...
ATATATATATATATATATATACATCCAGGGGGCTGACGTTTGCCCGAAATCCACGGAATTTCATGCGGGACTGCAATCTGCTGTGTTTTTTCAGTGCGTGTATTTCGCAAACTGCTAGCATACAAAATATTGATATTACCTGCGTCTCATGGCATTTTTACTCTTACCTACGCGACCTAAGACGGTGCGAAAATCACCTTTTGGAGCATGCTTTAAAGATATCCTTTGCAATTTGCACTGTTTCGAGCCGTCAACTATCCGTCAACTAAAACCTCAGCAAACAGGAAGACTTTGAAAGAAAACACCAAATAAACCCTGAACAAACACTGAAGAAAATCTAGACCAACCCTAAGTAAACCCTAAAACAATCTTAAATAAATCCCAAACAAACCAAAACGTAACTAAACCCCCGGTGAAACTTTGGGCGAACGTCCGCCCCGGTGCCCCGGAGGGATATATATTATTATCATTATTGCATATATATATATGTATATACATATATATAATATATATTACTCTATATCATAGTCATGTCATTATACATTATATATGTGAATCTATATTATATATACATCTTATATAAACATATTATTTTGCACATTATATATATATACATACATATATATATATATAAGATTATCAGGCATGCTGGTCCATGGTCGCCAAAGTCAGCTCCAGGGCCGTGCCAGTGGCATTTCGCGCTCCAAATCTCTTGACCGCGCCTCGCCCAGCTCGGCGGCCGCGCGTGAGAAGCCACTGGTGGGCGAGGAGCGGGGCGGGAGGCATACCCGAAATGGTTATGTCAACAGTTTGCTATTGAAAATGGCCATAGAAATAGTGGATTTTCCCATTAATAGCATGGTGATTTTCCATAGCTACGTTAAATTACCAGAGGCATAACATCGGCTGGTGAATTGTAACGACCTCACTGTTCTCCACTGGAAATCATCATTAAGGGAAATCATCCTCAGTTGATGGCCGAACATTTCAGGGTAGTGAAATATTATAATTTACCCAGATAACATCGGCTGGAAAATGAAGGGACTTGGATAAGCTCATTTCATACTGGCATCATATTATTCTGATTTATTCTGGACATATGAGGGTGATGGGGACAAAAAACAGATCCTGGCTTGAGTCGGGCGCAAAGTGAAAGCTCAGACCAGCTGTTTTCACACTGTAAATAGCCACAAAAAAAGACCAAGCAGCGGAGCAAATCTGTTTTAGCAAACATTGAACGGAACAAATGCTAAGAGATCCACACACTGGTAGAGTGAACATTCCACCCCTAACTTGTGAACAGTATTTTGATCAACAGAAGCGGAGGCTCGTGTATTCGATAACATTCATGCGCTGCGAGCAATCGACAAATTTTTCACCGTGGAATCCTGGGTAAGTTTCAGGTATAATGCAGCCGACATTTGGATTCTTTGGGTATCCAACACAGTTTGGAAATGTTTGGAATGATTATGAATGATTCAGGCTACTGAAAAGATGAGATTGTAATAGATTGTACATGCATGACACAGTGGTTTTTCACCTGTTCTTTTGCATCGAGCAACGAGCAAACTTTGGGGCAAGAAATTGTCGACTCGGCGACCTTCCACTTTAATCTGGGATCAATGAGGCGGTTTTTTGAAATGGATTATGAAGCAATAAATTGAATATCCCATCATTTGAAATGGATTATAAACCACACTCAATATATATATATATAGTTATATATATATATATCTATAAGTGGATTATAAACCACTTAGTATATATATTCATATGTTGAGGGGTTTGTAATCCATTTATATCCATTTATATACACCGCTTATGGATATATATCCCAGAAGTTGCACCCCAAAGGCATGCCTGGCCGACAGGAAAAAACTCGACATGCTCGAAGCTCTCAGGTACTTGGCGGTACCTGGTACCCGCCATGGTCAGTAGGATAAAGACACGAAAGATTCATGGAATATTCATAGCACTTAGTATATAACTATCCATTAATATTGATTATATATTGATTATGAATATTATCATGGAATATTAAGTTTTTTTTTGAGTTATAGAAGTTACGTGGCACCATTTTTTTGTGGCGCTGGTTTGCGATGGTCATGAAATCAATCCAGGAGTGTAATCGATGGATTTATCATATGTTTGGCAGAAGTTCAACAATTCGTTAAGAAGTTGTATACCCATTCATGGAATCCACTTCAGAAATCATGATGGCGGGATGACCATAACCCATAAACTATGTTTTGACCACGACACGCTTGAATCTATCAACTATCAACCTGTCAGACAATCTCATCGGACAATCATCAGATACAGCAATCATGAGGCAATCATGAAACACACTCAGATGTTTCTTATATTTTCTTATAGCATGTGTATTGACATGTTTTGGCAGGTCTCCCTCCCTCTCTCTCTCTCTCTCGTAGTCTCTCTCTATCCTTGCAAAGTATGTCTACTGCCATAATATGGGTTTATACACTTGTATGTGCTGCAACTTGCTTCATTTATTTCGTGGGATGGACATTTGAATTCACCATATCCACTGACTTACTTGTATTGCCATTGATCGTGGATTTTGTTAGGTTTTCTGCTATGCCCCTTTATGCCTGGTTCGGGAGTTGTTCTTCTACCCAACAAAAACCTCTAAACTCCTCTTGTGTTAGAGCTATGTTTTATATTGATTTGTTTGTCCCAAACAAATCAGCGATGAAACAGCTTTGTCTGAACACAATACCCAACATCCAGTGGTTCATCAGGTGCCTGAGGCGCCATTGATTGAGACCGAAGATGAACCCAAGGCGCCCTGCCGTGATGAACACCTGGAACCTCTAACGGGAAGAATTTTCTGTCTTGTGTTTGCCAAAATCGCTATATAACTGGTTGGTGGTTTGGAACATTTTTGTTTTTCCCATATATTGGGAAGAATCATCCTAACTGACGAACTCATATTTTTCAGAGGGGTTGAAACCACCAACCAGTATAAGTTTTTTGTGCAAACTATCTTGACAAGAATTACCTATTCCCATGGTTTGAGCCTGTTTGCAGCCATTCTATCACTTTTTGGCCATTCTGGTACAGCAGTTTATTTGCTATCAATTCGAACCGTTCGTACTTGGAAAATCAAGATTTGCTCCGCAGAGCAGGAGCTTTGTGGCATCCCAAATGATTCGCAAATACCACAGAAACCACTGAAAGATGTTTTTTGCGACAAGAACGCCCCGCAAAACGCCAGCAAATACCTTGCAAACGCCCGCAAAACCAGAAAAGTGGTAATTCTTGTTGTTTTCCAATCAGGGGAAGTGTCTTTTTCCGGCTTTTCTGCTAGATGGGCTTACTAGAAGCCTGAAAATTCATACACAAGCCATGTGGCTCTGCCATCAGTATGCGTGGGTAAAAGCGATTATATTGGCTTGAAGATGCAATGGGGGCACCCATGAAACTTTGAAGATATATATGCCCCCCAAAAAACTCGACATGTTTTTTTATTTTTCGCCATGATTTCCAGCAACACGCCGTGAAGGACATGTTTCTTTCATGAACGCCTAGAAAAATCTGGTCAAGGATAGATCAAGGTAGGCTTATTTTCAGACAAAGCCATGTGGTGGAAGAAACTCCCTTGATTTCAGATGTGATCTCCGGGGTCCAGAAGTCCAGAACAACGAAAAAGCGGCCGTCAAAAGACGTTGTGGTTTGGTGCTTAAATCATGTAAAAAAACCTCCCAATATATCCCAATCACTCACCATTTCTTGTAGTTTTTGTTGTGGTTTTTGTTATTAATGTGCTTAAAACAATGTCATAAACCATCCCCAAAATCACCATGGATGGGATGTTTACCATTCCCAGTCATGGGTGGTTTATGACATTGTTTTAACCACATGGGGATGGGTCAAAACCCTGGTACCTAGTGAACCCCAAAATAGCTGGTAAATGGATGTTCATCCCATTAAAAATGGTATTAATAGGTATTGATCCATACCCACATGACTTTTTTTCGTCCTTTGGTCGTTTCGCATTTTCTGCAGGTCCAGGCGCCCGGCTTCGTCGACGAAGGCTCCCATCGAGACGAAGGTGTCAAGGCGGGACGTCGACGGTTTTGTTTTTTGTCGTCAGGGCATGGCAAATCAACATGTGAGCTATGGTCAATACTCATGGTTAAGAACCATTAATAGGGGCTAGTCATCCAATGGTTCATAGGGATTTATAATAACCATTATAAGGATCCTTATTATGGATGGGATGACCATCAACCATATAGTGAGTATTGACCATGGCTCATGTCGCCTTAGAATCCCCAGGAGTTTCAGGAGCTCATAGGACTTCCATGAGAATTGGCAGCTTTACACCATGATATACTGTAAGATCTGTAAGTCTTCCTGCGGGACAGATAGAATCGGACCAGATGTTGGACCGATGATGGCAATGATCTCGGAGACGCATAGCATCAATAGATATCAATAGCCAAATGATGCCAAATGTATCTCCTCGCTCCCAAAATTCGTGGGAAAAAATGACGGGAACGCGCAAAATCCATCAAAATCCAAAGTGATTCGCAGGAATTTTCCATTCTCATCCCCCAAATTCACCACGGTGCTCAGAAACTTCCAAAGTGGGATGCGATGGACAAGGACTGGCCGGGCGCGTTGAGCCAAAAGCAAAGGATGGCAAAGGATCGATTGCTGCGATGTGTGAAATTCGATGATTCCTTTGTTCTTGCGAAGTCCACTTGATCTGCTGAATCTGCTGAATTTCAAAGATGGTTTTTGGATGGACAAGGCCTTGTCACCGAGTTTATAATCCACAAGATTAAATCCCTGAATATTCAAAGTCTCGGAAAATAATGGAGTTTATGACAGTTTATGAATCCTCTTAGGAATTTCCGCCATAGAATGGGGGGGACATCCATCGGATGTTTATGATCTACAAAGGGATGTTTATGACAATATTGAGTGTTTGCGGGGTGTTTTGGAAGTTTTAGTCGTGTTCCCGGATGTTTTTTTCTGGGGAGGGCTCACACTCCAAACCCAGACACCGAGCTTTTCCGGGTTCAACCGCGAGCAACGTCCTTGAATGCACAATTTTGATATGGAGGAAATCGGTGAAATCTAGTAGCCCAAAAATTACCTCAAGTTATCAGTTTTCAGGATTTGCAGGTGTTTGCAGGCGTTTGCGTTTTTTTTTTCTCGGTTTTTTGGTGGGTAATTTTAGGTACGTCAAAGCAGCCATCTGCCAAAACAGGGTTGGAGTGTTCATTTCCAGGGCGGGTATTGCTTGCTAGCTTTGCCAACGAAAAATGATGCGGTGGGTGATTTCATGGACGCACACCCTCCCATTCCAAAGTTTCAAATGGCCCACTGGCTAAAAGTCAAGTGAGAGAGGGCTGCGGAAAGTGGCGTACAGGCAACATCCCTTCTATATAATATTATATACATATTCACAAAGATGCAAGATGATTTTAGGATATTCTATGGAAATTAGGTGAGATAAGGGTAGAATCAGGCAAAATAGGATCACGCAGCAAAACTCTCAAACAAAAGTAGGGGTTTGAAGATCCAGGTCCGCAATTCAAGTTCTACGGAAAACTAGGGGCTGTACTGTAATGCTCAAATGCTACGAAACCTTCATGAAACAGCTGCGGCAAGAAAAAAAACCCAATGTTCAGACCTCTGTGAAGGGAGGTTACTTATAATTACTTATATCGGGTTTCAATAAACGGAGAATCCCCAAAATGATTGGTTTATAATGAAAAATCTACCATTATGGATGGTTTAGTGGTATCCGCATTTTAACCGCCATAAATCTGGAACGTCCAGGATTTGAACTCATTCAGTGAGAATGACATCCATCCGGGCTTCCAGCTAGGCAGGTGACTTGGTGGCTATCCACTTTGGTGGGACGGGATTTCTTTAGAATCAAATAAATAGAAAACTGGATGGTAAAGTGATAGCATTTATCAAACATGAATGGGTGCCTTGGTATCCGGTGCCCCATTTTCGAGCCATATCTATGTGGCTGCCGCTGCTTGCTGGTCCTATTTTGATAAAAAATAAGTGCCCGAAAAATATCATTCATGAGGGCTAGCCCCAATCTATATTATCAATTTATTCCCGAGTCAATGTTAATATATAGATTCAATGTTAATCTGTTGAGTCAATATAGATTGTTAATCTGTTGATTAATCTTGTTAATGTTAACAATTTATCTTATAATTTTATCCTATGGCCCGCATACTGTCACGTTAATCTGTTGAGTCAATGTGGGACACACTTTCGCCTCCTAGAAGTCTTGAATTGGATCAGGCAGGACCGAAGGACGATGCACAAGATCTGATATAAGTTCATTTAAATCCAATGTGTTCTATATTTCTGTATATTTCTATATTATAGCCATATATATTTCTATAGAAGTCATATTGGGATGTCTCGTGAATCATCCTTTCTGTATCTTTCTGTCCTAGCAAAATATTGCTGGCCAGGCAGCCCTTTTTGAAGATCCCACAATCTCATAAACCCTTCGGGGAAGTCTGCGGCCAGGCAACTTATCTTCTGTGGCTCGCTTGGCACAACAGCAGCGGCAGAGCCTCTTTATGCCCATCGTAGAGCTTGGAGCCCAGCCCACTAACTTGGCCTCTTTAGGGAGCCAAGTTGTGGTTTGCTGACGATTTTCGCCAATTGAGAAGCCATGAATCTAGTGGCCATAAATAATGGCATGCTGTCTGGCATTTCATTTTCTATCATTTGAAATGATATATAATTGGTGGCATCCAGTCAATATGATCTTTCTGTATATGGCACTTTAAACCACTTGAACTTTGTGACTGGACGTCTCAGCACTGTTCAAAACCCGTGTTGATTCCCTGTGAATCAAATGTTGGGTCTATTTGCTGACATTTGCGGTAAACATTTTCTCTTTTGACGCCCGTAGGTAGTGTTTGACGTCCGTAGTCAAAATTTGGCAACATTTGCGGTAACCACAATTTTACTTTAAAAACAACATGCGGAGAGTGACAGTGGCTGATATAAGATGAGCGGTCAATCCTGAAGAGATCACAGTTTATCACGTTTTGTCGCGGCTTTTCCGACAACATGTCATATTTTTACGGGGCAAAAAGTTCACGATTTGTCACGTTTTTTTTTTTTAAACTACATCTTCCAAACAAAGGATGCCTGCGTTTTTGCCTTGATTTCCGACAAACTCTGATGGATTTCCCACAAATTCCGACAGATGTCACCAAAATCAAGCATTATAAGAGATGTATATCATAATATTTTGACAACATTGCTAATTTTCGATCTATAAGTATAAGCGTATACATACATTCTCAGGGATTGATTATTATATGATATTATACGGGGTTATTCATCATATATAAAATCCAAATCTAAGCAAGAAAAATGGGGATGATCACAATCCATAAACAGAAAAGTTCCGTGCCAAAAACCAGCCTTTGACAAGGTCATTTATGGGACGACCAACAAGGTCATGTTAGATCCACAGTTTGCGAACTGGAAGATGTAGCATAGATTTATAGTTGATTGACCTATTCAAAATGGTGATTTTCAATAGCTATGTTAGTTTACCAGAGGGTAAATAATATATATATTATATATATATGTATAGACAATTATACTTCTATAAGCAAAAAGTAAACAATAAGCCTGGAGTATTTAGAGTATGTAAATGTGAACGATATTGGCATGTTGGTGATTTTGGAAAGTCACACATTCCATCTACTTCGGGATGATTATATATGCTATTAATGGCAGACATGGTGTTACAGAAATGACATTTCCAACAGGTCCATGGGTCCATAGTGACAGTCCCCTGGCAGTGCCATCCATCACCCCACGTTCTTAGGCCCATTCCCAAGGCTTCAGTGACTCGGCTACATTGGATAGAGTCGGATAGAGGGTCACCGAAGTGGCGCGAAGTATCCTTCGATGACACTACTTCTGTGATGGCCAATGTGCCGCAGATTGTAACAGATACCTGCAGAAGCATTGTGTTGTTACGGTTGACAGTTAAGTTGATGGTGCTACTGAAACAAAAAAGTGCATGTCTTACAGTCTTACAGCAACTGAGATTGCTTTTGTTTATCCCGATGGACTGTGATGGACCAGTGATACCTGTTTGAAACACACTGCCTAGTAGACAAGCACGATATCACTTCCTTGCCCCGGACTCGACGAACTTGACAGGCCATTGTATTGGATTGTGAAATCTTTGTGAAACAAGTTATTCTGGTTGGTGGTTTGGAACATGTTTTATTTTTCCATATATTGGGAACAATAATCCCAACTGACTAATTTTTTTCAGAGGGGTTGAAACCACCAACCAGTATTGCTAAGCCATCTCTGGAAAAAGACCAGTCGCAAGTAGATCTTGTTTTTCCATTGAGTGGTTCACCGTTCGATAGATCGAGGGCTACCCAAATGCACAAGTAGCCCTTGAGCAACCCGCTGGACCGATCCCTTGGTTACGAATGGATGCCATGCTCAAAACATGGATAACTTGGTAAATTGCCTCTAAGGATTAGGGGATGGTCCGTAGCAATTTGGTCAGGGTTCCCATGATGGATGGCACCATGATGGCCGTTTTGTTATGTTTTGTTCCAACATCTGAGGCCAAAGCGTACAACAAAAACACCTTGCACTACTGCAGCAGCAGCTTCAGAGAGAGTCGACAGAAGCGCCGCGCCAAGAAGCGACCTGCCACGGTCCGTGGCTCAGAGACCGTCCAGCCATGGAAAAGCTAAAACTGCCTGGCCTGTTTCTGAACCTATTGTTATCATATGACTGGGGGAATAATCATGAATTAAGCAATATTCACCAACTGTTTGAAGGGTACTTGGGGTGCCGGGGTTTTGACTCATAACCTCATAGCCAATTCTTTTTCGACAAATGAACTTGTTGTCAAGATTCAGGAAATTCAAGTCCAAACATTGCCAAACATACCAAGTTTCTTCAGTATACAGTATACGACATTTCACTAAAGCTGTTTGGAGATTTTAGCCTGACTCTGTTTCACAGGGCTCTTCTGGTCTTAGTTCCACCCTTCCATAGCCTGGTGAAGGGAAATGCCGTGAATACTGATGACATGACTGATGACTGCTGATTCAGTGCTGAGACACTGTACACACTGGGTAGATATCCCCTGAATCAGCTGAGCAACTATGCAGAAAATAGCGAAAAAAAACATAAGACTCAATGTCTGCCAGGGCGAAAAGTCTGCGAATGACTCTTCAGTACCCTGAAGTCAGCCATTCTTTTCTGAGGTTCCAGAGGGTTTCCCATCTGGCAAGTTGCAGTGGACACAGGCACACTGCATAGCATGAGAACACAGGGTGAATTTCCAGTGGCGATCCGAAGGAGTGTCACGTGTTCTCATGTTTCTTGTGTAGATGTGCCATGGTCAAAACTTGCATGTGTAGATGCCCAATGTGAGATTTACTTTTTTCCGCGACCCCCAAGATAGAAAAGTGTTTCCAGGATGCTACAATTGAAATTGACTTCATCTTTCCAGCTTTCCCACTTTGTCTAATTTAAGTGGTTGTTACACCTGGCACTTTTCCGAAAAGTCCCCAAGGTGGGAGGTGAGAACAAGAAGATCTGTTGAGCAAGAAACATACACAACATGTCATCATGCCTTGTTTGAAGATCAACATATCCACAAAATCCCATACCCCCGCCCCATTGACCCGTAGTGACAGGACAGGCGGCTGGTCATCGGGCGGGAGATGCTTCTTGGCTGAAGGGTTAGGGCCTTGTCAGGGTATCTACATATTATGGGGAGCCAGTTGGACCTTCCAATTGAATCCAATTGAGTGAACCACATGACAAAGAATTGGAGATTTCCAAAAAAAAATCAAGGGCTACCCCTAAATCATCCATGTTTTTTTTTCCCATACTAAAACCATCCAGCGACTATGGGGTAGCGACGGAGTTTCGTTGCATCTGGGCCATCTGGGCCTGGCAGCCCAGGTTCCAGAAGCAGACTGGAAAGGTGCGCCTCCAAACTTCGGTCCCTGGTTATCCCGTGGTCATCCATCGTCCTTAGTTGAACATGAGGTTAGATGATGATAACCATGGATAACCGTGTTTAAGATGTTAATATATGTTAATAATTGTTAATAATTTTAATTTGTTTTATAATTTTAATGACTTAAGTTTAATTATCATCCATGTTTGATGTTTAGTGTTTTAGTTGATGACCAATTTCTATTCAAGAGCCCTGATGCCAGTCGAATCTTCGATTGGGCATTTTTAAATGGGGGGTATCCCCAGCTCCGCCAAAAGATGCGTACCATTTCAATTCATTCGACTGAATATCATGGAAATTATCCAGAAATTATTTGGCTATGGATCAATACCTATACATACCATTTTTTGTGGGTTATTCACATCCATAAATCCCAGCTATTTTGGATTATTTTGGGGTTCACCAGGTACCAGGGTTTTGACACACTTGGTTTCATGGAACGAAGTCCGCCCAGAGGTCAGGGGTCAACGGGCAGCATCACCAATGCTCGAGTGAATTTCGGCAGAGAGAAGATCAAGCTGCTGCGACCCTGGATGTCATGTTGTGTTGTTGCATGTTATAATGCAACTGCGTAAAATGTTCGGTATAACTGCTACTTTCAATACATTCTACTGTTTTGTTTTTTTTTTCCGGCAAAATTTGTTCAAGTCCATCCATGTTCACATCGGTTGGACGTCCACCAAAATGATGATGCCTCTAATGAAGCGGTAGCCCAGCGGTTCAAGATGTCATGTTAACTGTTAACCCATAAAATTCAATTAGGTTGATTGCAGAAACTGTGCAGAACTGATTGACATTGGAATTTCGATGATTTCACGCGGTAATCTGCACACACGATCCAACCTGCGTCGAAGAACTTTCCATTGGAAGCAGCAGGTCTGTCTCCCTCTCTTTGCCTATGCACTGTGCAAAGACTAGGTGCAAATTCAACCCCGGATCCATCCCAATAACGATAATCTGCTAAAATGATACCCAAATTATCCCAAATGAAACAGCGGACGCTGCTTATCCGGGGTTGACACTACACCTAAACTAGGTTTCCCAAAGTCCAACAGTCGCAACTCTCTGCAAACTGAGCTCTGGAGAGACATTCCTGTTCCAGCACATTCATTTGATGTTCATGTCGTTTGATACATTCTACATCGTCCTGTCACGTTTTTTGCACATCCAGTTCATGTTTTCATGTTTTCTACAGTGGCAGCCTGGCTAAAAATTCTACAGATTCTACAGCCGCATCCTGGCCATCCAAGATGGAGGGGGTTGGCTGAATCTCAGGGATGTGATCAGTGTGATCTAGCCGGATCCAGCCGGCGATGTGAAAAAAATTCTTGGGAAAGACGTGGAAAGACTGTGACTTTCGCCATGGCAGATAGCTGGCCTTTTTGAGCAAGAGCAGATTTTTTTTTTATCATGTTGAAAGAAGACCAGAAAAAGTCTGTAAACAAACATAAAGGGGGGAAACCCACCACCAAGATGGATCTTTTCCTGGGGAAAGCATGGCTTTTCCACATCTGTTTGTATACCCCAGGTGTCCGTCTTCCGCCTCCTTGCTGATCTTGTGTGTCCCACTGACAGGGAGCACGGCTCACACGGTGGCTGAAAGGGTGTCTAGAAAGAACAGGCAGCAAATTGCGTGGTGTTTTTGACCCACCTCTGAGCATGTGGCAGCACGATTCTGGGCGGAACCGCTATTGGATTTTTTTTTTTTTGCTCAGAATGCTCAGACAGAAACTCCTGGATCTGAATGGTACATCCATTTGAAGCAAATGATTTGTCCATTGCACAAATGACATCAATCTCATGATCAGAATGCAGCTCCTGAGGCAGGGGAACGGGAGGCTATGGGAGGCTATTACCTGCGATCCAAGATGATGTGTGTTTGTTTGCGTGTTTGTGTGTGGGTGCGTGTGTGTTTTGAAAGATATTTTTCTATGTGTTTATATACGTATGTATATATATATATATATCATATCATATATATATATATAATATCATATCATATATATATAATATTATATAATATAATATGATATGATATAATATAATATAATATGTTTATATCCTATATAAGTGACTTTGCACTGAATGATTATTACCTTGCACTGTGCCGTGCAATTTCTGCTTTCTGGTTGTTGTTTCAATGTCATCCGGGCCATCCAAACTGAACCAGAAATCAGGCTTGTCTTTTTAATGCGTCTGCACTACACATGAAGATAAAGAAAAGTTGGATCAGCCGCCTATTTTTTCTATCCAATACTCTGATTCAAAAAGATGTCGATTGCCGAGACATTCTTTCGGGAGTGGGGCTGAAATCAAGAAGTTTTTGTTTGCAGTACGGACGCAATTTGTCAGCACTGCATATATTCCTGAGACTGTCAAGCAGTACCCGAAGTGAAAATGCACTGGTCTACTGGTCGACTCCTGTGTGAGATTCGTGTTTTCATTGAATTGTGGCAACATTTGGCTATGGATCAATACCTATACCTACCATTTTTAGTGGGATGAACATCCATTTACCAGCTATTTTGATGTTCACCAGAGGGGTACAAGGTTTTGACCCACTGCCATTTGTACAAAGCAACGGGCTGAGACAAGGATTTGCACATGGATTGGTTACCCATATTGCATCGACAGGCCTTGCCAGCGGGTGACTGCCACACTGCTGCTGTTGGGTTTGGCCAACGCAGTGAGGTGAGATGGATAATCTCAGCACTGTTGTGGAGAGTTGCTATATGTTGCCATGGTCAAAAGATGGATAGTATATCCAAAAAAAGGTGGATTGCTATCAATCCATTCATATAAATTTCTATAATGTCAACCCTGGATTAATAAGCCCCAAACGGCTGTTTAATTGGGGGGGTACCATAAAAAAATATAGTGGATGACATGACTATTGGAGGAGTACCCCCCTAAAAAAAATAAACTATGGTTTAGTCTCATCCGGGGTTGACATTATAGAAAATTATGCTTGGATTCCCAGTCATTGTTGAATGTATGACCAACTGTACTGCTTGACCATCACTGTCCCTGTGATATCGGACTCTCGGGCATGCCAGGCATGACATGGTAGATATGGATATGGTACCGGACTGGTTTTCTGGAATTATCTATGAATTATCCTGGTACACCAAATTTTCACCAGAATTTTCAGCAGACACATATTACACATCATTTTCCCAAGAATTTTCACCAGAATTGTCCAGAATTATCTCAAATTTTCACCAGAGGTGTACCGTAATAATTGCACCAAAATTTGCACCAGTACCCATGAAAATATGTGAAAATTAGGTGTACCAAATTATCATGGTACTGCCATGATAATTACCTATTACATCCTATTACCATTAGGTGTAGCATGATGATTACCATGATAATTACCAAAAATTAGGTGTACCATAATTATCATAGTCCCAAGTTATGAAAACATATGGTACTGCCATGGATTGTGCCATGCGATCGAAGGCTTTTTGGCGCAGATGGTGAAGCCTTGCCATTCCCCAGCTGGTCGCCTGTCACGAATTTTGAGGTGTCACTGTTGTAGATGTTATTACAGGTATATTTGTACTATTCTATCTATAATGTATTCTATCATATAATTTATCACATATATGTATATATATATATTATAGTATATATTTATATATCTAATGATATCAATTAATATAATACATAGGCAGATTATATATAATGTATATACATTATACTATATATATAGATAGATGAAATAGATATATTATAGATATGTTATACTATATATATATATTATACACATATTATCAATGTTAAATATTAAATAATCAATATGATCTATGATTTTATAGAGGTTCCTGGCAATCGCCAGCTGGGCCAGGCAAGACACAGAGTTGCTGGCGGAGGATCCACCCATTTTTCTCCTGCCTGGCCGACGCGTTTCGACTGAAACGCATGGGAAAAGCATTGGAAAAGCTGTGAAATTCTTGGAGATCCAGTAATTCCTTGGTGAACATCTGAGAATCTGGGTGAAAATCCACTTCCAAAGATTCCAGCTGATCTTTCTTTAATGATTTTTTGAGTGGAGCAATGTAAGTGAAAAACTCGGTCATCCTACATCGCTGGAGTACACCGTGCCAGGCGCAATTTCTTGTCTTCCTTCGAGGCAGAGCGACTGCTTCGTGACTATGAATCTTGGCGGCGGAGATCGGATGGATCGGATGTGACGATCGGATGTGGCTGGATGACCTGATAGAACTCAGGGGTGTAACTTGCGGATTGGTACACGCAAGCTATGAGGAAGCCAGCAGATAATGAAGTGAACATGTACATGTTGAACCACTGTGGTTCCAGGTTAGTTTTTTTTTTTTTCGCCATGTTCGAACCAAGGATGTTGAGCTTATTCCAGACTTTGTTCGCTCGAACCTCGGTCGACCCGGTGGAGAAGAAGCTGGAACTATGAGCTAGTGGCCGGAGTGTACTTGTAGACTAGTAGGGAAAAGATGGGAACACTAATTATGCAATATTATGCACATTTATACACCAGTTCCACGTACTGATGCCCAAAAAAAAACTGAGGCAACGCGAATGACAGTAGCTCCCCTGCAAATGCGCGCTGTGTGTGGGTGCCCAGCATCCGTTGAGGATTGATAGCAGGGCAAAATGTACATGGGCAGGATCACCCCCCACCTGAAAGAAGCTGATGGGGACATAGTGGCACAGAGGGAGGCTGGATGTGGTGCACTATTCACTATTCTACTGATTTCTTCTGATTCTGTGATCATTATTTTGCAGAAATTGTTGCTGCATTCCAAAAGCATCCAATTTAGCACTACAAGCAGCCCGATCACACATGGTAAAACAATGTAAAACAGGTATTTTCAATGGGAAAATCCACTATAAATATCTATAAATCACAATTTTTAATGGGAAAATCCACTATAAATGGCCATTTTCAATGGAAAACAGGCTTAGCCAGCTGAGACACGAGCCGCACCATCTGCCACTTCCATAGAGAACTGGGATCAGTACTGACCGATCAGTCGACCGCGCGCGCAGATGCAGCGATTTCCCGCATCGTTTTGCCAGTCGGTGCCCGAAGCAGGCAGGTCCGAAGATTCAGAAGATGCCATATTAGAACATAGTGGTGCCCCATAGATAGCGTTCAGTTGGTGCACATAACCACAATAAGTGGGACTTATGGTAGATCGAACTAGTTGATGGGGGTTATAAACTAACAAACATAACTGGGGGGGTACCACATTGAACATCTATGAAACATCTATGAAAATATGGCATTACCCTCTGGTAAACATACAAAAAACTATGGAAAGATCCACCATGCTATTAATGGGTAAATCCACTATTTCGACTGGGCCATTTTCAATAGCTATGTTAACTTACCAGAGGGTAATATTCATATTAGATACCAGAAAACTTGGACATCTAATATGAACATCTATGAAATCCAGTGATGTCGAAGACCTTGTACTGGTAACAAACAGAAAGGAAACAATCTATTACATCTTATACAACTCTCCGTAGATCATGTAAACACATTTTGAAAAAATCATAAAAAATCAATATAATTATATATATAAATATTACACGCGCTTTAGAAAATGCGAGTAAGATTGCTGAAAAAGTAGCCGAACTAAGAAACAGTTGACGTTTCGATTCCCGGGCCTGTATTCGATTCTACTACTTTGAAATTGCGCTCGAATTGCTCATAATTGCGCTCGAACATCTCGAATTGCGCACAATTGCGCCCGAATTGTGCCTTGTAATTTGCATGGTCTTGGATTGAGTGACTGTAAAAACAGAAGCAGTACGAATTTCAAAACAAGTACGATTGCCTAAAATGGTATAGGGTTTGCAATTTTTGAGTCGTTCTGATATGATATCTAGTAATGTATAGTACGAAAGCCTGGTCTATTTTTTTGTAAGCATGAAAATGAGAAAATGCATGAAAATACATGAACATGCCATAGGATGTCCCTTTTTTCTCCACTGATGAGTTGTGGAGGCGACCGCTGTGACTTCCAAAGTGACCGACGCGTCTTTGCTAGTCAGGTGAGAGCCGCAAATTCAGCGGGGATGGGAACGGGAACGGGTCGTCGTATCCAGCGGGGAAAACTTGGAGGAGAGAAATAGTGTTACCCTCTGGTTATGACATGTTATGACATTCACAGTTTGCCATGGTTAAAGATCCACCATGCTATGAATTCATAGGTAAACCATGGTAAACCATAGATTTAACTATGGGCCATGGCTTAACCACGGCGAACTGTTGAATGTCATAACCAGAGGGTGGATCAGAATGGACCTGACTCAAGTCCCATTCGACCAGGTCATGGTGAATGTGCACCAACGCATTGGTTCTACCTTGGGCCTGCCTGAGGTGGAAGTTGGATTGTTGGGAAAATCCATGAAAATCCCCAAATTTCATGCCTAATTCATCAATCAATCATCAATCATCATTTTGATGATATATGCTGCTATATGCTTGTTAAAGTGGCCACAACTGAGGGTATATCCCATTTCACAGACCAAACATATCCAAACATCATCATTTCCATGCTTTCTTTCAGCAGATTTAAGGAGCACTTTTGCCAGGCGTTGCTGAGATCCATTCAGGATCAAAGTTTCCCATAATTTCCATTAACTTCCTATTTATAGTCATAGGACATTCTATATTTCCTCTTGAATCCTATTCAGTCATATTCAATTGAGCCACGTTCTAAACCCTTGCGTTCATGTTTAGGAAGGGCCCCCTTGTAAGGCTGTGGCGTAAGCAAAACTCTGAAGAGAGTAAGCCAGCGTAAGCTCAGCGTAAGACGAGATATCCGCGTAAGCAAAACCTGTGTGCGAGTAAGCAAAGCGTAAGCAATGGCGTAAGTAATTCTTTATTTGGTGCCAGGATATAAGACATTTCGCTTAAGTGACATTGTAATAGTTCACCAACTTAATTTTTTCAAACAAATCTTGACTGGTTGGTGGTTTGGAACATTTTTTATTTTCCATAATATATGGGATAATCATGGATAATCCTTCCCATTGACTTAGTCATATTTTTCAGAGGGGTTGGTATACCACCAACCAGTCGAGAATTGTTTTCATTCAAAAAAACTTCGCCCGTTGTTTTCTGCCGCGTCCTGCGGCACGAAAAAAAAACATCAGGATCAGATTGAGGAAGCGTGGCTCTTCAATTGGGACAAGACACGTCGAGGCGCCAATCCGATGGAGAAAAGGGTAGTAGTTTGCGCCCCATGTCGCCACCCAGGATGATCAATGGATTGGTTTAGTTGGGAAAAAATTGCCTGGTTTCATAGATTTTCCCATGAAAAAATACTGGTTTAAGCCCCATGATCTTCATGGGAAAATAACTCTGGTTTCCGGTGTAGATTTCCCCACCAAAACCAAAATCCATAGATTTGAGGATTTTCACCATCCATTTTTAACCATAGGTTATCTATTGTTAAAAATGGGTTGTGAAAATTTGAAAAAACTAATAGGTAATTCAAACACAATAGGCATTTAGATATTGTACAAAATACGAATGTATTTATTGTACGACTAGCGATATAAAAGCATTTTGTAGTAGGTAATTCCTACGTATATCGGTAAAACACAACATATAAGTCAGTTTGGAGGTGGTCCATCATCTTTATTGTTGCGATTTGTTGCGCGTGCCACAAGAAATCCCTCATGAAGGTTGCAGGCTAAAAATTCAAGGCTCAAAAATTGGCAAATTGCCACCGAAGATCACCTGGTCGTCCTAAGACACACCCTGGATGTCTAAAAAAGAGGCGCCTGAGATCTTCGGCATCGGTATTTTGGGGATAGTTAGGGATGGTTTTTTCAGGATGGTCAGAAAATCATGATAAGCTGTAAAAAGATGGTAAGCCTCTGGTTATGACATTCACAGTTTGCCATGGTTAAAGATCCACCATGCTATGAATTCATAGGTAAACCATGGTAAACCATCTATTTAACTATGGGCCATGGCTTAACCATGGCGAACTGTGAATGTCATAACCAGAGGGTAATTACAATGCATTTAACGAATCATGGGACGACCAGACAGTAGTAACACGGTAGCCACAAAAAATATGTTCATATACCATTTGTTGATCATGGCGTGCAAACAACAGCAATAGCCAATGACCCGAATGAGCCCTGTGCAGCAGACCCAAGACATCAAGACAGCCGCAGGACAAGATTTACATCTGGACAATTATCACCATTTCCAGTTTCCCAAGCGAATTGCATCGGTCCAGTGCTGAGAATTGCTGAAAAATTGAGATACACAGCTGTGTTGGAACATGGTGATGTAGAAGATGTTTTCCATGCTACACCAGTCGACGAGGTAATTATAGATGATATTACAATGCAATCAGGCTAGTTTCAGACAAACTCAACTGAGATCTCAGTGTTTCTTCGAAAGAATTGACACATGATCCCGGACTCTTTATTTGTTCCTTGCAAGGTGGTGCCCCAGTGATAAATTGGTTGATAATCCCATTAAGTATAGACAATTTTCTAGATATAGCATAATATAGCTACCATAAGTCCTAGTATGCCCTAGCTAAACTTAACTTATAAACCAAGTTGGTGGTTTCAAACCCATTTCATATATGGGATGTCATTCGTCCCATTAACGAAGTCCATCATTTTTCAAGATGGGTTATTGCACCACCAACCAGTTATCCTGGAACATGTTGGAACCACAGTTGAAAACCAATCCACTTGAACACCTGGAGCTTCCTGACATGCTTAGCTATCTTGGCCACCTACTTATCCATGCTTCAAATGGTGTCTTGACCCCCTAACAAGGTTCTTGTTCGTCTACGTGACGATCCCGTTGGCATCGCATTTCCGATGGCCAACTGGCCGCTCGGAATTCGGTGAGCCTCAGACGAGGCTCAGTCAACTATGGATTCATGTGGATTAATATGGATTACCCTCTGGTAATTTAACATAGCTATGGTATAGATGGCCCATTTATAGTTGATTTACCTAGTAAAAATAATGATTTTCCATAGTTATGTTAAATTACCAGAGGGTAATTATGGATTAATTATGGAATAATATGGACTACAGTAGTACCCATATGCTCCATGGAATATGCACACCAACATTTGCCCTTGTCCAAAATCACCCAGTTTTGTAGGTGAAAATACCAGCACCATGGAGCATATTAATAGGCTGTGAATCATTATCAATAATAGAAACTCATGTTAATGTCATTGAATAGTTGTTTATTCATCGATATTCCGATCCCTTTTCCTTTTTTAAACGCAGCCCTCAGAATCAGAACAGCGGATGTGGGGGATGATATTTGGATATATTTGGGACCATCATTCAATGGTAGTTTTTTTTTTTCTGAAGGGATGGGAAGGGATGGGATCCTAGGATATTTACCCTCCGGTAATCAATCTTGGCAATTACCCATGACGGATCCATGGTGCTGGTATATATGCTAACATGACTGGGGTATATTGATGGTAAATGTTACCATATATAGCATACATGGATCCTATGGGTTATTGAACATCCTCCATTCATCTGGGTAAATTTCATCACGATCGAAGCCTGTTCTCACCCTGGAATCATTGGGAATCCATCCCCATGTGAGGCCGCAAGATTCAGGTTAGTGAAAATATTTTGATTTACCCTCTGGTAATTTAACGTAGCTATTGAAAATGACCATTTATAGTGGATTTTCCCGTTAGAAATGGTGATTTTCCATAGCTATGTTAAATTACCAGAGGGTACCCTCTCCCTATTTAACGTAGCTATGGAAAATCAATGAACATCACAATTGTTCATAGGTCAACCATCATTTTTATCATCTATTTCTATGGGCCATGGCTTCCATAGCTACGTTCAACAACCAGAGGCTACTGTCAGATGATTCTCCCATGGTCAGACCTGGAGTTGGGGGAACTTCACTCTCAGGTCATATGGGCATGCACTGTCCCAGGAGACGAGTCGGAACGGTCCAGCCGTTAACGGAAAAAGATCGAAAAAGCCTCCCGTTTGAAAGGGCCGAAAGACCTGATTTGTTCTAAGATTTTTGAAGGTCTTCTTGGAATTGTAAAGCACCTCTGAAGATTTTCGAAGGTCTTCTTAGTCTTCTTGTTCGGAAAAGACGTGTAAAAACGAGTCAGGAGTGTCAGGAGCCTTCCCAGTAAGCCACATTGGTTTCAATCTTTAGTTCCAAGAGTCTCTGTCGTTGGCTCTAGTCAAGAGCAATGTTGACATTTCTGTTGCCAGAATATGTCGTTCGTCAGAGGACTTGAAACATCTTGAAACACATGTGCCAATCATACAGTAGCCCATTGAATTTTCGAAAGCTTGGCAGGATACTGAACTTCTCCAGAGATTGAACCTGGAGGTGCACGAAAAATCGTCCCATATTGCTGCTAGTTGCTGTAATCAAAGGATATCAAGCTCCAAAACAGCACAAGAAAATGACGAAAATGATCCATTCCCCGAGCAGCAGCCAGAATCCCTGGTTATCCCTGGTTCATGCTTGTTTCATTCTGGGTTCAACAACTGCTGTATTTTGGATCTACCTAGGAGGCATGTATCACATCTTACATGAGTTTTGATCAATCTGGAATGGGAAAAAACGACGATTCGTCCTGGATTTAAGTGACCCAAAACAGCCTGTCCGATGTTCCTTCCAAAGAATATACAATTAAATTAAAGCAATTGTTTATTTTTTACCAAAAAGTCCTTATAATTTCATTGCCTTTTGCTTTGTTTCGCATTTTCTTGTGTTCTTGTGATTTCCATGTTGCTTGCTTTGCAGTTTTCCGTTTCATGTTATTTTTTTTGTCTGCTGTTGTCTCGTTCCTTTTTTTCGGGGTGTTTGTGGCATTCCAGGCATTCCATGCATTCCACTTGAAATCATTACACCATCCTGGAATATCATGGATGATCAGATCGGATCATATTAGATCATATTTGATCATTTTAGATCACAGTACTTGCAGAATTCTTTGAATGACTAAATATACTAAACCCAAAGCCCTCTAACCCCCATGACATCACCATAAATCTCCTTGATTTCTCGATTTTTCAACCTGGATGACTGACGAAATCAGGCCAATTCGCTGCCCTGGCGCGGCAATGGCAAGGGTCGGAGTTTCAAAAGTCTCAGCCGGGCATCCCGGCGCGTCTCCAAGCGTTTTGCGAAAGGCGAAAGGGTGAACATTTCCCCAGATTTAATGGGCTTTAATAGGATTTAATGGGATTTAATGGGATTTAATGCGATTTAATATGCTTTTGCAATAAGCTTCAAATGATTTCAAATCCCTGCTATTTTTATCATGGCTCTGGATCCCTCTGGTAATTTAAGAGTTTGCTCTTGGAAATGGCCATAGAAATCATTAAATAGATGATTTAACAGTAAATCTAGTGTACCATCTTGGAAATGGCCACATTTTTTTTTTTGAACATGGCACATTTAGTGCGTTGATTTACCTATCACTTAGATGGTGATTTTCCAGTTCGCAAACTGTTCGTGATCTCCGTTGATTCAAGGGATTTCTTGGAAAATCTGAAGGATCGAGATGGAGATGGATTTTTCAAAGCGTCGATTTCCCCCAGATGCATCCGTTCATGGCTTTTTTCTCCATTTTTTTTCCTGCCCAAAATGCGAAAAAACATGTGAAAAAAGAACTTCCGAAGATCTACTCGAGACCTGGGAGTTGAACAGGACTGGTGAGGCCGATGAAGGTGATCCCCCATAGCTTGAAACATCCTGAAACCATAACAAGGCACAGCCATGCACACCCCTTGTGGCATATAGGAGACGCGCTCACGTCCTAAGTTTCAAGGTACCCTCAAAGGTGATTTTCTACCCTTGACTCGTAGCTGTCGTAGCTATTTGGAAAGAGGTCCGATAAGTCTTTGGGTACCCACAGGCTGAAAACACACACTATTCACTGCATTTCACTGCTATCAGACTGCTATCACTTGTCGCAGTCAGAATGTTCAAAAACCCTGTTGGAGAGTCATACCAATACAGCTTACCCTCTGGTAAACTAACATAGCTATTGAAAATGACCATTTATAGTGGATTTTCCCATTAGAAATGGTGATTTTCCATAGCTATGTTAAATTACCAGAGGGTAACAATGCTCAATGCTTAACATATTTTCACAGACGCTCAGAAATCTCAGGATACTTGGACCAGGCTTTCGAGGAGGTCTGTCAGGAGGCGGAGCGGCGAAGCCGGAGCTACTTGGAGAGTCTCCCAAGCACTAGTGATAATAGGTGATAATAGGTGATAATAGGTGATAATAATCTGATAATAGGTGACAATAGGTGATAATGAAGTAGAGTTTCTCATTTCAGATTTGTTTCAGACATGTTTCTGAAACAAATTCTGAAGCTGTGCCAGCTGATTCCAGGCCCCGTTGCGACTTCGTGTGAAGCTTGACAGCCAGAAATACATTTGTTCTGCGTGGAACGTTATCAAAAAATCGTTGAGTCAGTGAGTGTGTATTATAATATATATATATATTATATTATAATTTTATATTATATTATATATATAATATTATAATATCAGTGTTTTCTACATCCGAAATATGTTGCATCGACCTCTGTGAATCTACGAAATCTATTCCTTTCATCTGTCGCTATGTCTCGCGCGGTGCTTTGATGTCCAGGTCAAGGCGATGCGCTCTTGTACTATCATTTGCACGAGCATGGACAGGCGGGAGAGGATAACCATATAGGTTCTACTAGGTTCTACTGTCCATCTATATATGGTTCTAATGATGGATCATGATATATGGATAATCATGGATAATGAGATATGGAGAATAGAAACACATCCATCTATATTGATAATAGGGATAATCCCTAAACCCTATATTTACACCTCCTAGAAACCATGGTTTAGTCGGTGATTTTCAGAGAGCGGACTCAAGATATTTTCACTGAAAACCGTTGGGTTTAGCCAACATCCAGTGGTGGCAGCATTTCCCACTGCACTGGGAACCCTGGCTTCTAGGCAGGATAGCTGCAATTTAGGGTTTGTCTGAACATGTTGGGAAAGCCCCGGAATCCCGCGGTCAATCATCATCATCATCATCATCATCATTTTCTCATTCAAACGACTTTTTTTTAGGGAAAAACCTTTTCAGACACACCTACTTCATGTATGAATACGTCATTGTCAACCCAGCCCCATGAACTTGCAGGTGAACCTGCGCTCCATGCATGCGCAGGGCGCCAAGTGGAATCCAAGTCATCCAGTCCATGGTCTGAAAACAGGGTAGCCCGAAAATAATCATGGATTATCATCACCAAGAATCATCATATGTATATATACATATATATACATATATCATCATGATTCATCATATACATTCAATTATATATCCTACAGTCATCATAATTTTACCATACCTTCCCCATGAAAAATGATCTTTTGCAATGGTGTCCCCATTTTCAAAATGTCCAAGTCCCGTGCCCCCGGCCGTGCTGTGTCCTAGGTCTTGCAAAACGGAGACCGCCGACGAATCCAAGATTTTTATGGCCAAGTTCGTACGTGGAGGCTCCCTGCTAGGCTGGGTCGTGGCTGGGTCAAGCGCAGTCAAGCCGGCACGGGTGAATGATCTATGTAAGATAACATGTGTATTACTGTATATATTACTAATATATGATTTAATGATTGTACATAATTCATATGTCTATATTATATATATAATTATATATTATGGTATGTATATATAATATGATTTAATGATCAATTTAATATATGCATGTAATATAACGGCATATACTACGCATGTGAAAAAAACTGAAAGCAATCGTGTTGGCTCAGCTCTTCCAGGCACCTATGGTTCATTGAGAACACCACCTTTGCTCGCCGAACTGCGTGCATGGACCTTGCCTTAGCTGCTAAAGCTGAAGAATTTGACAATGCGAAAACTCGTGAATCATGATACCCGGCCTGGTAAACGTTGACAGTTCGCTATTGAAGCCATGGCCCAGTCGAAATAATGGATTTACCCATTAAACATGGTGATTTTCCATCGTTTTTTGTATGTTTCCCATTTCGGGTACGTCACGTAAGGATGGATCAGCAGCAGCTTGACAGCGGTCTCAACACAGGTGCAGCAAGTGACAAGTGTGTTTTTTGATCGCAATCTTGACCTCACTGGAAATCATGGTTAGTAAGGGAAATCATCCCCAAATGGCCTTAATTCAGGTTAGTGAAATATTATAATTTACCCAGATTTCATGTACTGCAACCATTTCTGCGAAACACAGCAGTTGGATGTGACGCGTTCTTGGATCGATCAGTCAATCCAACGTATTCCACTGAGATTTCACTTGTTGGGTGGAGAGCATTAAGCGTTACGGTTCAACTGGAGGCGCAGTTGCCCGAAAAGTCGGCACTCTGAACTGCCACTTAGATGAGCCGGTCATCTGATCTGATCCACTGTGATGTTAGGTGCGCTGTGGATTTCTGGGGAAGATATTGGTGTGTTTGACACCCAGAGCTTCGGCCAGTGTTCGGCCGTCTTCGGCATCAGCTTTTGACATTGGAAAACAAAAAACCATGAAAAACCAAACATAGTCATAGTCATGGTCGTTTCCCTAGGTGGAGAATCCCTGCATAACAAATGGTTGAAACTGGGTCAGCCACCATGGATTTTTCTGGTTGTTTGGGTTCCAGCTTGACATGTTGCTGGCAGGATGTCTACAAAAGTTGACAGACAATAGAACCATATAGAATATTCTAAGAATCAGAGAAATTTAAAAAAATCAAAAGTCTTGCCTTCGCGACTGAACATTTACTTTCGAGGTCGTTCTTTTGAACTCTTTCTTCGCCTTCCTCCTATTCATTGCTACCCACTGCTTCAGTTTCGTTTTCTGGTGTTTCTTACTGGCAATTTTTATACAGATGGTCGTGCTGCAGTGATGGTGGTTGATATATATAATGACGCTCTATTTTCTTATATTTTCATATACTGTCTTATATTTTCTTTATTCATTGTTCTTCTTGTCCACTGTCGCATTTGCTACATCGACACGTCGTTAAGGACACTACCTGCAAACAAAGTGTTTCTTGATTCAAGTTGCTTACAGGCAACATTTACTCGGGTGATCATTTGCATACATGTTGAGATCCTGGTATCACAAGAGTATGCATGTTTTTTTTTTGCAAACCTCATTGTGTGTTCTGCTAGAGACATTTTTATGTTTTGCTAGAGACACCTGAAGATCAACGGGGATGAACGACGGCCACTAAGATTTCAGGAGATCGTGCAGTACGCACGCTGTAAATAGAACAGTGAAAGCAATTGCCATTGACCGTTTGACCAACAGGGGGCATGGGGGTGTCTGAAAATAAGGTTTACCATATGGTTTACCCCCCTTCAATGACAATTTCAAAGCATTTTGACAAAAACATGTTGCACCAGTTCCAGAATCTTCGACCTAAGGTTGGATCCGAGCAGATGTGGAGAGTCGGGGATGCGAGCTATCGCGTTGAGTCGTTGCCAGCTTCCCGTCACATCGCCGAGCATCCCTGAGGTCTCAGTATCCTTGGTTTGTTCGACCAGCAGCCGCTGGGACGGCGTAAAGAAAAGTCTTTTATCCTTCAGTGGAATATGATATGTGAGATTGTCTATGTGTGAGTATTGGAATATGGATGAATATGGTTTTCATATGTTTTCATGCTGGCTTTCAAGACGCTGATATCACTGATATCTGTATTTTTGAAACATCTTCTCCATCTGAGTACTTTCAACGTACGTGTTGAAGCAAGGAGTCTGGTTCAACGCCGGAGCTGCTGTGCGGTGTGGGGAGCCCCATTGTCGTGGCCAGTGTATCATTCTACGGTTCATTTAATTATATAATACAATTTCACTATAATATATATATAATTATATATATATATATGTATATATATATATATACACATTATTAATCAAAATCAATGTACATATAGGTATACTACGATTTTTACTAATATATTATATAAACCATTCGCCATATGTTGATGCGACTTGGTGCACCTTTGATCCAAGGTGCCACCAGACAAAGAGCTCGCTTCCAAATCGGGAAGAACCATCCGGGCTGCACTAGGTGCATCTAGGTAATGGCACTAGATATATCCTGGTAGACCCACAAATCCGGGCTTCAACTAGAGAAAAACCCTAGGTAATGGCACTAGACCAATTTTTATTTGATATTTATAACTTTTGGTTTTTGGCCGAATCCACAATAGATCGACATATTTTTTTTTGACGCACATCCAAGATTCAAAGGACCGTATAGCTACCTATCAGATCAGAATCCAGGGAAATCCTGCAGTACTAAGCACCCAGTATAGAGGGCTGAGGATTTTAAAGACTGCCCAATTGTGTTTAAAGGTGTTTGCAGAACATATCTCACAGCTGTACATGTAACAAAAACTGAGAAAAGGGGCATCATAGTATATCTACAACTCTCAGACCTGCAAATCTCACAATTCACATCTAGCTACATCATGTCTAGACATGTGACACACACACATATCTTACACCTACACACTTCACATCCGCACGTATCACATCTACACATGTCCCCGTACTACACATCTCTATCTCTCCGTCATATCTCCCCCTCTCTCTGTCTGCTCTCTACCTCTGTCTCCCTCCCTCTACGCCCCTCTCTCTCTCTCTCTCTCTCTTCTCTTGCACTGGCTATTTCTTCTTGTCCTCTCCCTTTCTGCCTTTGGGAAATGCAACCCGTTCCATGGATCGCATGTGTCAAGTGAAAACCTACTGTAAATACACGCACATTGCCAGGGATTGGGATTAGGCCCAGGCAATTTTGAACACACACACAGACAGCTTTCCCACATCATAATCAATATAATCATCATAAACACAGTAAGTTTCACATTGCACAGTCTTAAGCATACACGTCTGGTTGGTGGTTTCAAACATGGCTTTTATTTTTCCATTTCATATATGGGATGTAATCCTTCCCATTGACGAAGTCCATCATGTTTCAAGATGGTTATTGCACCACCAACCAGATATTATTATTAACCATCATTAACCATATAATAACCAACATAATAACCATATAATAACCATATTAACCATATAATAACCATATAATAACCATATAATAACCATACAATAACCATATAATAACCATATAATAACCATATAATAACCATATAATAACCATATAATAACCATATATAAAACAACCAACCAGACGTTATTTGTCAAGATTCGTCAAGTGTCTTCCGCTCTGGGACCATCATCCGTCATCCAGGTTCCAAAAACGTCAGCCGGGGGAGGTCTTTGAAATTCACATCGTGATAGGCCTGACGTCCCACCCAAAACTGTGGGTCAGCTCCTGATTTTTCAAATGGAAGGATCAACTAGATAGATCCCAACCATCGAATTTTCATGGCATTTTACCCTCTGGTAATGACATTCACAGTTTGCGAACTTGAAAATGCCAATAGAAATAGTGGATTTTCCCATGAAACATGGTGATGTTCCATAGTTTTTTGTATGTTTACCAGCATTTTATCTCAGGCCGAATATCCATGGTGTTTCGGCAAGATGACTTCAGACCTCCTTTCTGCTCGGAGGCAACACAGGTTCCAGGCCGTGGCCTGCGCAGACGGTTGGGGGACTCGGGGAAGATGGCAGGAAGATGCCATGATTTTACGCAGCTACACTTCCGTTTGAATCCACCACTTCACATTCCCATACGATCCATGGTGCTGGTATATTAATGCTAACATAAAGGAGGTATCTTGATGGGATCCATGTTATCATATATAGCAGCACCATGGATCATATGGGATTTGCTGACATGATCTAAAATATGCTTCAACAGATGGCAGTGTTTTGCCACGTGCAGGGCGTGAACATCACATTGAAGACTGTTGAATGTTGGAAACTGTAGTATGCACAGTTTCATAGCTTAAGTTTCATATCTTGTTTACCATTGCTCTTCAGATGAACCAGAAATTTCATCATAAAACCATCCCCGTGGCAATTTCCACTCTAGAACTGGTGAAGCTGTGCATAGTTTAAACGTTTTTTTAAATGTAACCCCGATATAAAACCCATGGCTTTCTGGAGGATGGGGCCCCCCAGTTATAAGTGGGTTTATAAACGATTATAACCCCTATTAACTATAGTTATATCTACCATAAAGCCACTTATAAGGCAACTTAGCTATCTTGGGGGCCCCATCTTGTGGAAGTCTGACATCTCCTGACATCGGCACTGCCATCATCTGCGATCATCTGCGATCGCCTCAGGTGCTGTCCTTGCGCGATGGTGACCCCATGGCTGGACCCGCAGGACTCCGACTACAGGAGGTCCGGGTTTTGCCATTTCGAATCACGACCGAAGCCTGTTCTCCCGAAGCCTGGTTTTTAATGGGATTTTATATGTTTTTATAAGGGAAATCATCCCCATGTGAGGCCGTAATTCAGGTGAACTATTATAATTTACCCAGATAGATGACATAGAAACATGTAAAAATAAATGACCTCCAGAATTATTGTAATTATTGTCATCATTATTGTAATTTACCCAGATAGATCTTTCGACATAGAAACAAATTTAAAAAGATGACATCATTGTCGAAAGCCGTTTCGAAAAACGCTCCACATTGATCCATTTTTTGTACCCCAAAACGGCCATCAGACAAACCGACATCAATGGTGGTTGCAACATGTTGCTTGATGTGACGTGATGGATTCGCAAGAAGCACCAATACCCTCTGGTAAACGTTTACATAACTGTGGAAAATCACCATTTTTAATGGGTAAATTGTATTTCTATTGCCATTTTCAATAGCTATGTTAAATTACCAGAGGGTACTTTAACTTTGTTTCGGAAACAACTTGGCAAAATTTATGGCAAAACATGTTTTCGCCCAAATGACTACACAGGTTTGCAACCAGTCGTCGTTCTTTCGCTTAGAGGATCGTAGAGGAGTTTTCGGATTTCAAAATATTCCCAGGACACATAATCATATATCATATATTGATATATTATTATGTTACATGTACAAGTACGTAGCAGCGTAGCGTTTTGTTTTTTTTCGCATTTGTTTTCACACTCAGCCGCGGTGTCGGACAGGTGCCACCAGGCAGCACGGTACCTCTTTCTTTGCAACTACAAGCACCAACGAGTGGCAAGGCGATCTGCAGCATCTTGCAGCCATGAACTCCGATCTGCAAAATAAGAGGCCAATGGTAAACATTGTTTTTATACTTGTTAATGATAATTATTAATTATAATCATATACTTAACATATCTTAACATAATCTATCTATTAATGATGATTAATAATGATAATGATAATTAGACTTGTTCATGCACCAGCCATGTCTACCATTCTGGATTCTCCAAGGGACATCGAGCTTGTTCTGCAATAGAACTACTGTACCTGACTGACTTCGCGTTGCCGAAGTGCATTTTCGTGAATCAAGTACCCCATAGGATCCATGTATGCTATATATGGTGACATTTAGCATCAATATACCCCAAATGTTAGCATATATACCATACATGGATCCTATGGGTACTACACACGTTTGAGGCCTTCTCTGTTTGGAGTCTCGCAGATGAAGATCGAGTACCTTTTGGTGCCCTCATCTGGGTGGATGCTGTTGGGATTGCCCAGTGAATTTGGCGGTGCCAATGGTGCCCCCATATTGGCCACGAATCGTAGCCATTGACAGGTCTACAGGTTTTTCTCAAAGGTACGAGCATACTTGAGAAGTATATGAAGATGTATATATAATTGTATATATACATATATATATATATATAAATACATACATATAGTATGATAGGACCTTTTTCTTTTTCATACAGTACATATATTGAATATCATTGAATGATAATGGTGATGTGGAAATTAGCACAGTGTTTTCCACGACTTTCCGTCCCAACACTCCGTTCCGGAACGCCTTCCACCAAGGACGTGGAGGCTGCATCCGCATGGGCAGGTGGTCAGATGGTCGACTTAGGACCCCTAGACAGAAAAAATATCATGAGTAAAATGTGGAAGCCAGAGAAAACATATTGGTGGACTTCATGATAGCTTTGATTTGAACTAGATGTTCTTTTAACATGAGATACTATTAGTATCTATTAATATTGACATTTTCATAAGAGGAGGGAATGCAATGGTTTCCCGCGAACTTCTCAAGTCACTCATATTTCTGGCATCAAGTAGTCCTGCCGTTGGGAAAATCCGTTTGACACGTGGCTCCACAACTGCACATAGCGCCGTTAAAAAATGCCTGAAGAATCATCATTGGATTGGGATTTTTTGTTGGGAACATCTGCAGGAAAGCCCCAAGTTTTCTATGGTGACATGGCACCATAAAGACACCAAAAGAAGTGTCATCCGATTCATCCGTGGATTTTCCCTTAAGACCAGTCCGTACCGGCAGACCCCGGAAAACACACATTGAAGCGATCAAGCTGCAGATGTATTGGAGGCGACTGGCACCAATGATGTCTAGTTGGAGTTGCAAAAAAACAAGAGCATGAAATTCACTTGCCATGAACGTTGGACAATTGTTGGACATGATGCAATCTGATGTCGTTTTTCTATATTTGCAGGCCTGTGTGTCTCCAAATGCTGCTTCTTCCAGTTTGAAATTCCTGTAAATATGTAATATATATATACGATATACATACATATGAATCATATATATATATATATATTTATGTATAGAGAGAGAATATTACACAACATAGACATATCATGTTGTAGATGAAACACATTTGGCCATTTGAACCACCAATGTACGTTTGTCATCCCCCTGCAGGACAATGCTACGCTTAGCTTTTCTGCGGCCGATGAAAGTGAAGAAGCTTTGCCAGTAGGTAGAAAGCTTAACAGGGAAGCTGGGGTGGTACATGTTTCATTTGCCATCCCCATTTCGGAAGATCTCTGACATTGACTTCTGGAAAACCAGGGAAATCACATATAGAAGAAAAAACAGAAGATTTCTAGAGGCATTTACAGAGGTAGCCAGTATTGCCAGTGATATCGATTTTTCTTCCGCTTTCTTCAGATTTCTTCAGCTCTGTGCCAGACCAGCCAGGTCCTCAAACCAGGGCCGACGTCGAAAGTGAGGTAACCGCTTCAGGGTCCGCAGGGTCCCCAAAATTGCAAGTTTCATCGGGAAGACGATGATGAATGGATTTTGATGGATTTTGGAACACCCTATTTGAAAAAAGATACAAATTTAGGTCATATAACTGTAATGATATGTGTCCGTATAAATTCTATGCAGTAGATACACATATCATATTATCATGGGATAGCATAGAGTATAATTCGATATTGAATTTCGCAGAAGCTGCATGATCAGAATGGTCATTGAGCAAGAACTTTTGTAGGGGTGCTTCATGCTTTTGTTTGATTCTTCGTTGGGAAGCAAATATTACATACCTATCAATGCAGTGAGATCGTTTCTGAGTCAACAACTGTGCAGTATTTTCTGTATTATTGCCTATCTGTGTAGTGAAGTCATACCACTGCATGAGTTCCTTGGAAGATTCCGTGCAATTCCCCAGAAGAGATCAGCTCATTTCCTGAACCGTTTTGGTGTTCGTTGCGCAGTTTGGGTTTTGAAATCCTGCGAGCTATATATATATATATAGTAATTATTCCCCTTTTTAAAAAGGGTGAATTCTCAAAATGTTTAGCCAACCCAAACCACCTCTTCACCATGTCTGCACATGTCTGCATATGTCTGCACTATGTTTCATTTTTCGCCTTTGAAAAGGCCTGTGAAGCGCAATTCTGGCTGGGACTTGCGAGCCAAAGCTTCTCTTTTACAACTTGGAAGTTGCCATCACTTGCAGAAGTTCTATAAATATTTGTATTTGCGTATAGCGATATACTTATATATATATGTTATATGTTATATCATATATTATATTACATTTTTTTTAGTTATATATTATATTTTATTGTTATAATTATATATTATATTATATATTATATTATAATATATATTATATTATAGTTTATTATATATTATATATTATCTTATATTATGCATTATATTATATTAAATTAAATTAAATTATATTATATTATATTATATTTTATATTACATTTTATGTTATAGGTTATATATATTATATATTATATATAATTTATTTTTTACTATATTACGTATTATATTTTATATTATATTATATCTTATATATAATATAATCTAATAT
>Ga0126342_10001651_pt1 | contig 32267 bp, 33 predicted proteins | sample Cyp1metagenome_FD_92528 | JGI IMG/M metagenome (GOLD analysis project Ga0126342, IMG submission 92528) | Coral microbial communities from Lord Howe Island, Old Settlement Bay, Australia - Cyphastrea 1 metagenome | ecosystem: Host-associated > Invertebrates > Cnidaria > Coral ...
AAAGCAGGGGTCACATTCGCCCCTGAACGAGGGTCACATTCGCCCCTGAACCCACTTCATCCCACTTCATTCAGGGGCAAATGCGACCCAACATGGTTCAGGGGCAAATGCGACCCCCGTGCCTGATTTCACTCCATCAAGTGCCGCGTATTCCCCCTTTCAAAACCGGCCCAAACCGGCTTTGGCTACTCTGGGGTCCCAACAAGTCAATCAAGTCCTCCGACATCGCCACCTGAAGCCAACTTCGTGGTGCAAAACATATATATATATATAGGGGATCTGCAGTATCCCCAAATGATTGGAGGAGCGGTGATAGCGATGACACGTGATGACCAATCCATCTGTACTTCCAACTCGAAAGGACGTCAAACTGCGACCCATACCCCCTACCCCCATGCCCAAGTTCTTGTGCACTTCTTCTCTTTGAAAGACGACACTTCCGGTTTTTTTAAGCGGAAATCCCACTGTTGGTACTCAATAATATCATTGGAACTTAGAAGGAAATCCCACCATGACATCCGCAACAAAAGGCTTGGAAATGCGACTGATGAAATATGGTGCCAGATAACACATGATCAAACATGCTACTAAACCCCCAAGATTAAATACCTCCCTATATGGACCCCATCATGAAGAGATCCAATACTACACTAGGGATTCTAAGGTGGGATTAATATCAGGAAGGGATTAATGTCCATGTATCATATCAGTACCCATGATACACCAAAATGACTGATGCGACGACCAGTTTCTTCCGGCCTCTGCTTGACCCTCGGTACAGCGCTGGCAGAGACGAAACAAGGCCGCGCAGCTCAGATAGGCCTGGAGCAGCGAAGCGAGGCCCTATTCCATGATATTTCCATGTAAAACCAGGTTTACTATCTATATATAATGTGGTTAAAACATGTTAAAACAATCAACCACCCATGACTGGGAATGGTTTGGCTTACCACCTATAAACGTGGTAATGACTGGGGGATGGTTTATTTATGGCATTGTTTTACCCACATGACTAGGAAATTCCTCCACCATTCCTCCACCACCAAGATTTACATCCCGGCCTCAGTGCTGTCTCTGGACCTTACAAGGCCAGGCGCCAGGTAACTAGGTGGGGATGGTGTCCAGAGGGAATCTCCAGGTACTGATTCAGCATCTGCCATGCTTTCGGAGGAATGGTCAGGTAGGGCCTGGGGTAACAAAATAGGGTGGAATACTTGGAGCCCCAAAGACCTGGCTCATGCTGGAACCTTCAGCAGAAAGTGACACATCATTCACCAGAACCCCTGAGAGGACAGGACACTTTGGGATACGATTCCTATCACAAACACGGCTTTGGCCCAGAATGAGGGACTCAAGATGACAACTACGAGAAAAAGTGGTGATTGGGGTGCCGTCAGAAAGAAAAAAAAATGGAGCGGCCTCCAAACTGATTTGAGCTCAGAAAAAAGCAGACCCTGGGGATCAAAAAGTTTAGGTACTTTGGGATCTAAAAATATTCCAAAACCATCCCATGTTGATCCGTTTTGCCGAGATTGGAAGCCAATGACCTGACCCCTTCCCATGACCGCATCCAATCCAAGCAGCTGCAGGCAAGGCCTGGCACTTGAGGTGCTCAGATGGATTGCAAGTGGCAACAAGTGGCAGGAAAGTGAGGAGAAACTGATATTGATGGGGATACAATGATTCAGAAACTACAGAAATATGTCTATGCCGGTCTATGCCTTATACACATGTATACATACTTCAACGTGTATATAGTTCCTAGCATGTTGGGAAACTCTGCTTGTAGCTCTATGGCTCCCCGTGGTAGGGAATTTGGACACCCGATAGCTCCGAACCGCTCCTGACTGCAACATCACAAGATCCAACAATGGGTGCAGGTCATCTACCACATTGGAGAGAAACCCCAATATGGTTTCACTTGAAACCCGAACCTCTCAAACCCACACCTATCTACCTATCTGTTCTCTAGTACACTAGCTATAGGTCCCATCCCGGCAACTCCAATCGTCCCCAAGCACTGAAGATCTCACCAGCCAGAGCCCGCCTCAATGCGTCAAAGACCTGCAGAGGTCAAGTTGCTCAGAATATGTTGGTGGAAACAGCACGAAAAACCGCTGATGATTTTGTTACCTGTGTTTTCTACAAAAGAATGGTGCATGAAGGACTTGCTTGCTGAAAACTGTTGCAAAATCCTCAAAGATGGTGTGTCAATGAACATGGCCCACAGTTTCGAACGGACCACTGATGAGGTCACCCTTGAATTGAAAGATACCTTGTTGGGATGAAAGAATGTTGATCCCTTTCCACACTTGTGGAAACCAAATAGTATGTTTCAGAACTTGAAGGTTCAACCAATACTTATCATACACTTATGGTAACCTTATGGTTGTTTGGTTCAACCAATGGTTGGTTGGGTGGCAGTGCCACAAAGAACAGCACCCGCCATTTTTGTTTGTTAAAAACTACCGTTATATATGTATATATCTGTATATATTGGGTATGGGGTGTGGTCAAACTTGCGCACGTAAAGAAAATATGTGGATAGGATGGTTTTGTAACATAGACCCACAAAACTGCCCCTCCTAAGAGGAACGTAGTTTTCCAACCCCCATTCAAAAAGCAGGGTCTATCTTAGCTGGGTGTGGAACATGGATAAACCTGGAGGGTTTAGATTATAGCCACAAAACAAACGGGAGTTGGGATTGAACCATCAAATACTTACTGGTGCTTATGTAGTAGGGAATGAGTGAATGATCCACAATAACTATCAACAATACTCCCAGCAACCCCCAGCAACCCATCCATTCTACTAAGCACCAGTAAGAATATGAGGATTCTGACACAAAAAACTGGAGACCACCATGGCAGCCTTCTGCAGGAGCTGCCACAGCGATTTGAAGGACCTCAGTGTTCGTCGCGAGTCGTGGATAGGTGGATGGTAAGTGTACATTGTACGTGGATGCAGCATGCTTTTTGAGCATATCTGTGATGTATACGTATGTAATGTATGTATTACATACCACCCTATCATCTTTCACTATCATCACTATTCATCTATCTATCTACCTACTTACCTACCCATCCATCCATCCAGCCAGAAACCTCCCCGTGCTTTCCCGGGCTCCCAAACGTCTTTCCCGGGCCCTTGACCTGGACCAGGTCAGCGAGTTGTCGCAGGTAAACAACGGAGATGATGGACGTTTAATGGCAATATATTGAGGATATCATATACATTGTATAGAGTATAGATCAATGATATATTCTTTTGATGTTTGAGGATTTAGAATGTATATATCATATTCATATGATGTTTGAGGATATATATAATAGCGCAATGGATGAATAATGGGAATATAATTGTATCATATACAATGAGGTACTGTTTTTGTTGATGGAATAGAGAATGGGATATCTTTGGGGTCATCTTTAGGATACATTGGGGATAGAATGGCCATCTACCCCGTCAATGTCAAAAGCTAATAGAGAAGATGACGCTTAACCAGTGGAATTTGGGGTAACCAGTTTTCAGATAAACCCATGTGGTAAATGATCATGATTGCTTTTGCATGCTTTTGCTAGATACAACTGGGAACAAACACAATTACATGGATCGTCTTTAACTGGGACGCACACGGAACTAAAGCTCAATTTCACACTCCACATTATCAGTTCTTTCCAGCCTTCGGGGGATAGTTCACCCTGCTCTAGCCTTTCACAAAATCCCCGCCAAGACTCTCAAAATTTCTTTGCGACATCTTATTTCACTTCTGAAAATGCCATGTTTCTATTGCGATTTCCGGAGTGTCCACAGTGTCCACCCCGTATTTCTCGGAAACCCAAAGGATTGCCATCGTCCAGCAGGTTTCACCTCCGCGTTGAAGCTTCTGAGTGTTGTCTCATCACCCAAAGATGCCAGGTCCTTGCTGGCGGTGTGGGAAGGTTTTCTTGTTCAAATACCATTGGCAAAGGGGGGGGTACCATCCAATGACCTTCATGTGGAGTGAAACCATCCATTTGGTTGTTTTCAAGATGAATACGCGCGCATATGAATACAAGGTTTGTGTTTTGACTGCCGAAAGTTGACAGTTAAGTGCCGCAATATGGGATAGCAAGGTTCAGTTTCAAAATTAGACGGAGGTTCGAGTGGGAATGACTAGTCAACCCGTGGCCCTGAAACCTTGCCATATGATTGATGCCCAATTTTAATCGTTCAAAAGCTAAAGGAGGCAGCCACTCAACCCAAATATAACCTGCAAATCATGGAGGAGAACAAGCAATCATATAGTGACTAACTCAGCCAACAATATCCAACAATAATGAACAGAGCGACGCCGTTTTCAGACTTTGCAGACGCTTAAAAAAAACCCTCAGTGGATGATAAATATGATAATACCATCAATCATTCGTGTATAATGACTCACAATTACTTGTTTTCGCGGCTCATTCCGTGGCGCCCTGGGTAGTCACGAGGCGCCAAGGAACATCCATCAGGGCGAGGCAAACGAAAAAGAGCCGCGACTCGTCAGGGGTGGGATCGCCACCGGCCTGGCGATACTCGTTGAGGCACTGCGCTCTGGCTGCCCCCGTGGACCGTTTGTCGCACGAACATGTCGCCGTGCATAGTACCGTTGGATGGGTATTTACTATGATACATATCACATAAATTTATCATATATCATATATCATATATCATATCATATATCATATCATATATCTACGGATGCAATCTTGTATTTATTCCAGGGTATGATCTGCAAACGTGTTCCAATTTTGTATTAGCGCCGCATAGACCTGAGGCCTCACATTCTATGTCATCTTTTTCATATGTTATTCTGTGTTATACTGGTACAAGTATGTGGTGACAATCAAGCCTTGCCCAGCCTTTAGAACAGACCGCAACCAGAGAGCAGGCGCTCTAAAGATGACGCAATTTTTCAGAAGTTGGCTGGTTGAGCATCCATTCCCAAGATACATGATCTGTCAAGCAACCCATGTATTCTCCATTCTGTGGGGGTGGAAAGGTTGAAATAATCAGCACGGACGCCAGGGATAATCCACCTGTTCTGCATCGAAATGTCATTGCTTGAGCTTAACTTAGAGACTCTCAAACCCATCGTTCAAACAGGTTGGAAAATATGAGCGTGTCACCAAACCAGAATCCTCAGGATTTTCTTTGACATCCTTTGACTATTCTTGACTCCCTGCATGCATTTTTCGCGCTAGCCATCTTGCAAATGTAGCGCTGCTTTTTTGCACAGTGCACAGTCGTGCCGTCTCTTTTGGTGCTTGCATATGTATTTGCTCCCGCAATCCTTGCAATAGCGACGTTCCCGCTTGTGTTTCTGCAGAAGTTGAGCCTGTCAAATCGATCAATCCTTCCAGGAAAGATGCCGGAATCCAGGGACTCATTTTCCCGGTGATTTTTCTGCAAGCATAATGTCCTTTGAAAGGAACCAGAACACTGACTTGCGAGGGTGCCCCGGATGTCGGAAAAACCAGCTGCTTGATATGGTCGCTGGACATGAGCTGCATTGCAACTGAATCACCTTCTTTCCTTCAAACACTGTAGGTAGGCCTTTGATCTTCTTGTTTGGCTGATATGAGCCCTCCGACACTCGACCGCGCTCTGCAAAAGTTCGACCCTCTTGGCGGTTGGCCCTGGGTGGCTCCACGTCATCCTGCTGTATCTTCAGCGCATCCAAGCCGTTCACCAGCGAGCGAAGCTGATGCCATTGCCGGGTGGCCGGAGTGGCTGGATAAGCAGTGAGATCAACCCCACCAACCACCGCCTGGATAAATGTCAGCGCGCTCTCCAGGCACTTCCGGGTGTTTTCATCCTCCAAATCGATGTTTTGCAGGGCCCTGATCAGCACACGGCGAATGCGACTCTGCAACCGGTGGGAGACCTCCTCCCTCGGGATCTCCTGCGGGACCGAAGATGGGTCCGGCACCTCAGCGGCTCGCGCCACCGGCCGATGTAGCCAGGCAGCCACCCTTCGAACCAAGCGGCACAGCCCATCGCCATCCACGCCATCCAAGTCATCCTCCAGCAGTCGATGCAGGTCCGCTTCAGCTTGGGCTATCCGGTCCAGTTGCTCCTCCAGGGTGGCATTGTGGAACCGCCCAATCTCTCGCTGCAGCCGTTTGGATGGCCCGAAACCACCCGCCTTGGAGGACGTTGACGAATTCGCACGGCCCGTCCTTTCCACGACCACGTCAGCTGACGCCGGCGTGCAGCCGGTCCTTTCCACACCCCCAGCGCTTGCGGCTGCCGCAATTTTGACATCAACAGCAGCTCCGTCAACAATGCAGAAGGTGACTGCTTGGCCGACTTTCAAGTATGGCGCAGTGCTGAAAATGATGTTGGCCAACTTCCCATTCTCTAACTGATATGTCACGGCACCGCCCCCATGATAGTGAAGCTGGCACACATGGCCCAACATGGCATGTCTCTTTGAAGATGACAGCTGGAGCCAGATGCTCTGAGCCAAAATAAGAACAGTTGAAGAATTACCAACCTTCTCACACCACTGGTAGGTCATGCCAGACACCCCCCCAGCAGACCAACCAATTTGAAAAAGAAAATCATCAAACCCGTTGTTGTTCGGCTAGTCAACGTTCTTTCTGGGTGTATGATGATCCATAAAAGCTGGCAATGACAGTTCTGTATTTAGGACCATCCCCGAAATGGGGTATACCATTAATCATTTTGTTTCTATACCCATTTGGAGGGATATTACTTCACTCGGTATCAAACAAATACAACATATCCTCCATATGATATTGCACTGAATGGTATATAAATGTCCTATCATATAAAGTTGCGAATAACTGAATCTAAGTAGCTCCAATTGGCTCCCCATTTATATATTTATATACCAGTATCATAGGGAATTTATGAATAGCTTCACCGCTCCCTTCACCGCTCCCTTCACCGCTCCCTTCACCGCTCCCTTCACCGCTCCCTTCACCGCTCCCTTCACCGCTCCCTTCACCGCTCTCTCCCTTCACCCTGCCGGAGGCCTTCACTAAGTATGCCAAGGTGGTCGCGAGCTTCGAGACACATTGAGGCCTTGGGCCAGTGATGGCTGCCATCCGTGCCCGAAGTCAGAGCTGGTTAATTGATGGATGTAACGATTCCCCCATATGGTAAATTCATAGGTAACTTGACCCATATCCATACCATACCATCCCATAGCCATATAATTAGGTGATGTTAGATGGGGTTATATATGGTTATAGGTTATACCATCTATCTATATGGGTATGGGATGGTATAGGATGGTATAATAGATGTTATATATGGGTTAGTTAATAACTATGTTAGATATAACCCATACATACCCATATATTATGGGTTAGTTAAAAACTATGTTAGATATAACATGATATAACTGATATAACCCATACCATCTATCTATAGGTTATAGGGTTACATATAATATATACCCTCTGGTAAACTGTCACATAAGTATGGAAAATCACTATGTTTAATGGGAAAATCCATTATTTCTATGGCAATTTTCAATAGCTATGTTAAATTACCAGAGGGTAGATCCATGTCGCATTCCTCACCGGGCATCCAGGCAACAGCTCCGGCGTATCCAGCAGCAGCCCCGGTTGTGACACCAACGAGGCACGGAGCAGGTCGCAGCAGGCCTGACATCCGCCGTGGTTCACGTGAAAAATGGGAGATTTAAGCAGCCAAAAACTGGGGAATACTTGAAAAAAAAGGGAAAAAAATCAGGGAAAAGTGAAGGATTTAACAAAAATGGAGGATGTAACGAATGATTTAGATGATTTAGTGGATCAATAGGTTGGCTTTAGTGGGAAGAGCACAAGAAACTGGCTGTTTTTTTCCAATTAACGATACGGGCTTCCTGGAACGCTTCCTGTGAATCTTCCCTTCAAGCGATTCCGGGACCAAGAAGAATTGTTGTGCCAAAGTTCCAGACCACCCACTCAATTTTGAGAAGTGGCAAGTGGTTTTGATATGTTTTGATGCACGTTGTAAACAAAATGGACCATTTTCGGGCACTGGAAAGTTTGCTTTGAAGGGCCCTTTGTTTCATCCTCTATTTCAAGACCATCCACTTGTTCAAGTAGTTGAACTCATGTGAATCGTAGACTTTCCCACATGAAAAACGTCTGGATGGAACACCCACATTTCCCACACTGGAACGCTCGCCGAAAATTTGTTCGATGTCACCAGGATACACTGCGAAAGTCAAAGTCCTGCCCCGGATCACCAATCACCTGCGCTGGCATTCCGAGGATAAGGAGGGTATTTAGTGGGTATCCATGGTATCTATTCCACCAAATAACCATGGTATCCATTCCACCATTTAGATCCATTTAGTGGGTTTTTAAAGTTTAATGGTTGATAGTGGTGATGATGATTAAATGTTGATACAGCCTCTGGTAAACTAAGAGTTTGTGAACAGGAAAATCATCATTCTATAGCTGGCTAAATCAACAAACTGAATGGCCATGTTCAATAGCTATTGTTGAATTAGGATATGTGAGGTATGGGATAACATCTTGGTTTTGGATACACTCTGGCAAAGATTGAACATCCCCCAAACAAATGAACCGGATGCAAAGTGTTGGGATGAGACTAGCACCCAAACGCCCAAGTTGAAAAAAACCTTTGACTTTTACCATCTTTTACCCAGTTGTCAACGTGGAATGGCTGGTTTCACATGTTTCACAGCTCCAAAATATCGGCCGACCAAGGCCTCCTTCGCACCCTGCCTCCAAGAGTCTCTGTGCCAAGTGTTTCACCAAACCACTTCTGGATGCGGCCTGACTGAAGGGGGGATGGCTCAAGGATCTACCCAAAATGAAGAAAGAACGTGTTCAAGGAATAACATTCAGATATTCTTTCGCCCCAACATCACTCGGAAAATCATCGGTTTTGACTCCAACACATCCGAGGATCCCAGCCTCGGAAGGGACCGACAAGGAGGCGAGCCTGCCACAAGACAGGACGTAGTGAGTAGATCAGTGCAGACAGCATAGGTCAGCAAATTTTCAATAGAAAATAAATAGAAATATCTATCTACAATAATTAGAAAATAGAAATATCTATAAATTAAATAGAAATATCTACATATCATATACATATCATCTACATATCATGCATCTGTATAGAAAATACTTCATTTCAGGCCAGGAAGAAACAGCGGCTTTCGTGGATCTGGGCGGCCAGACAGCAGCCCTCGACCTGCCGAGGTTGCGGAAATCCGCCTCTGTTACGACCATTTAGCAACATTTGTTTGGCGTTATACCCTCTGGTAAACGTTTACATAACGATGGGAAGATCCACCATTTTTAATGGGAAAAGTCACTATTTCTATGGCCATTTTCAAGAGCGAACTGATAAATTACCAGAGGGTATATCCAAAATCCTAGAACGAGATAGAAAAAGTATACACAAAAGGATAGAACAGGTTTATTGACATGTTTGTTGCACATCATATCCAGGATGATAGAACAAGAATGTACTGGTGTATACAAATGTCTCGTATTGACCGTTGTTCATGTCAACACACGAGACTAGCAGCATGCACACTTCAAAGACTTCCAAATGATGGTTTCAGATTCACAAACTGAGCAGTTTGCGGTGGCCCACTTTGGCACCAACTTAAAACCATGTCAATGTGCCAAAGTTGGGTACCTTAAAAAAATGCATTGACCAGTCGATGAGCTGAGCTGCCGCTTTGCGGGTCTCACTCTCAGCTTTAAAGCCATGCTGATCTCGATCCATTTGTAATCATTGGTATGTGTCAAAATTGGGTGCCCAACAATGGGATGTTGCTATGGCTTTAAAATCTTAAAAACTGTATCCCAGAAAGTCTTGGAAATGCCTTGCGTATGACCATACAGACCACTATTGAAGGGGTGTGACCATCCCTTACACTAGGATAAAACCATGACCAAAATGGACCCCAACATATGGGATGCTAGTTCCCGAACATCTTGCAAGAGATCCAAAAATCAATGCAGAATTACAACTAGTCCCTGAATGCATATCTCAAAATATGCCCAACAATTCACTCAACATCGTGCCAGAATCACTTGAAAAACCCAAAATATCCCTCGATTTCTCCAACATCATCCCCAAAATCTCCAAAAAAACAACAACACAAATGGAATATCATGGAAATTCTCAAAATACCAGCTGGTAAATTAACATAGACCCTGGCAGTCATCGGGGTTGGAAGATGAGTTTCCATTAAAACTAGGCTATTTTCAGGGTCGAACTGTTAATTTACCAGAGGGTAATCTCCATTAAACACCATTAAACACCATTAAACACCAGAGGGTATCATGGAAATTCTCAAAATATCCCTCAATCCCTTCACCGATGTTCACCTCCAGCACTGGCTGCGGGCTGCTGGTGCGGCATCTCGGTTCGACACCACAGCGCCAAGAGACTCACCAGACATTCGGTGGCCCACTGCGCCACGGGACTTGCAGCGGTACCTGGTAGAACTCTGGAGATTTCATGGAGATTTCATGGAGATTTGATGGAGATTTCATGGTGATTTAATGGAGATTTCATGGAGATTTGATGGAGATTTCATGGTGATTTAATGGAGATTTCATGGAGATTTGATGGAGATTTCATGGTGATTTAATGGAGATTTCATGGAGATTTCATGGAGATTTCATGGTGATTTAATGGAGATTTCATGGAGATTTCATGGAGATTTAATGGGTATTTCATGGAGGTTTAATGGTGATTTAATGGGAATTTAATGTAGGTTTAATGGAGGTCTAATGGGGATTTAATGGGAACTCAATGGGGCCAACCATGGTTGATGTGAACACTTAAAGCATGGAAATTTCACTAGAATAAACATCCATTAAGAGAGAAGGTGGCTCCTGGTAGCCTTGTTGGACTCTTTTCTGATTACCGTCATTGTCTCATATCAGTAATACTTTTGCATGGAGTAGTAGTACCATCCTCCAAATCAACCATCACCCCTGTCTCAGAGGTCTTCCATCAAAGAACCTTCGCAGACGGTGCTCCCCCTGACCGGAGCTCGAACCATGCTGGTCGTACGCTCCGAATCGCGCGGATGTCCCTCCTCCTTCCATGTCGCGAGGGACTTGAAGTTGGAGTTGCGGAAGTTGATCATAAGGCTGTCTTTGATGAACCGATTCTTCCACCACAACCTCATCTGAGATGGAAATCGCCCTGGATCTGCTGAGGCAGATCCAGGTACCGCCAATCCTTTGTCGCGCAGTGTGGGTCTCTGAGTCTGGCATCCAGAACTTATCTGCTAGGAGAAGAGGTGGTGGGCATGGAGGGGATAGTAGATGCTTGGGGGATCACTGTCCTCGGGGGCTCCCATTTTATCCAACTATATCAGGGTAAATGAGAATAATTCACTGACCTGAAATCAGGTTTGTTTTGGGATAGTTGCCCCTACATTCACCATCATTCCAGGCTTCGGTCGCGAGGTTGTTATAGTTTACCCAGACTATATCATATCATATATATATATATACGCGTGTGTGTGTGTGTGTGTGTTTGTTTGTTTTTTTGCTACGCTCCTTTTCTAGTGTCAGAAACGGCGCTCGCCCTACAGTTGCCTTCTTGGCAGCTGGTTCTCATTTGAGAATCTGTCCCTGCCTACCGCAGCAGCCTACAAACTCCTCGGGAAAAATTGAGTTTGTAGCTGAGATCCTACCGTCTAGAGCTACGGGTGACCTGTCGGTCTGGCGGCTATGCACTGATTTGTGCGTGTCATCCTTGCGGCTTCGACTGCATGCCTCTGGGCGCGACCCACAAGGGGAGTTGGCCGCGTTGGGCATAATATTGTGAAACGTAAGCTACCGGAGTGGAAGCAACATTTTTTTTTTTTTGTGTGTTGGCTTCTTTTGGTGGCCTCCTTCTTTTTTTTTTTTTGGGCTTCTTTTGGTGGCCCTTCAACCGGGGTACACATCAGGGATACTGACGGGCATGAAAAATCGGGGGATAAGCCGGTTTGGGAAACCGGGTGCATTGAAGGTGGTCCCTGGGTCAGGCATCTGGATTGTCAAATCTCTGGGGGTGAAGCGCCGGCTAGGCTTGGCAAAGTGCCGCATTATGCCAAAATGGCTGCAAAGAGTGCAAAACAAGCTACAATTGGAGTCGCCGTCTAGGCCATGAAAATGAGTTGGATTGTTGGGGCAAAATGCCTACATCGTCCTGTGCCAAAATGGCAATTGTGGATCCACTGGTTGACAGGCAAAATGCCTTAGTGAGACTGTGAGACAGGTGCCAGTGGGCCAATTGGAGCAAAGTGCTGGCCTTGTGGCATGGGAGCCCGGTCTCCCATTGGGGCAGGGAGCCTCTCGGACTACCTGGTGATACATGTTGCGCATGGTTTTTTTTTTTTTGGCTTCTTTTGGTGGCCCCTCTTCTTTTTTTTTTTTTGGGCTTCTTTTCGTGGCCCTTTAGCAGGGGTACACGTCAGGGATGCTGACGGGCATGTAAGATGGGGGATAAGCCGGTAGGGGCTACTGGGTGCATGTGATGAGATCTCCTCAGGAAGTCATGGTTCTGGATCCGGTTGGCTGGCAAGGAGGGCCAGAATGGCCGCATCATCAGTGCCCGGCTGGGCAGGCAAAGGCGAGAGTCGATGCATATCAACCTGTTCTGATCGGCACAGCCACAAACAGGTAATGCCACTTGCAAATGCCTCGGGAATCATGAGACAGCGTTCAGGTGCCCGACCGTCATCGCAAGCCATCCACATGGCTGGCGCAGCCAGATTGGATGCCTCAGGGAAAACCCGCAGCATACTTTGATAGTGTCCACTGTTGTCTGCGCCAAAATGGGCAATGCAAGCGACTATGGTAAAAGGAATCCAGTCGCAGTTACTCTCGCGCCAGACAGGAACCTGTACCTCCCAATCAAATCGGATGGCTGCCTGACATTTGCACACGCTGCCATTGGGATGATGAACCAGACGGTCGATTTGCAGCAGCAGTAGGTCCTCCGGGTCCGAGAGCCCTGCCATCATTCCAAGCTCGGTGTTCCAGGACCTGAGCAAAGCAGAGAGATGCACTTCATGTTGATGGATCATAGTGGGATCCAATTGCAATGTCAAGGGCATGTATTTGTCTCCTGAATCATGCAGCAGGGTACTTTCTTCAGTCTGCACTCTGCGTTCCCAGCAATTTGAGATAGCCGTCATGGCTGTCCAGCTGGCAAGCATGTGTGTGAACTCAGCACTGTCAGCCTGTTCTCCGTCTGCGATCCATCCTTGAATAAGATGTGTAAACCATGGTTCATGTTCAAGAGAGAATGGCTCCCCGTCCCCATGTTGTAATACATCTTGGAGTATTGCTGACCGTGCACCCCAATCTTGGACACGAAAATCCAATCTGGACAAACTAGCCCAAATCAAGCTCTGGAACGAGCTTGTGGCATAGCATGTATTCCCCGGGTTGTCATAAATCACCTGCAGGGCACGTTCACGAAGTTCGTGTCGCATTGCCGCCGTCAAGCGTTCGACTTGTCCTTGTGGCTCTTCCCCCGACCTTTGCTCTTGCCTTGTGGTGGCATGCCCTTCCCGATGGCTCGTTGGAGCAGGACTGCCTGGGGTGATAGGCTCTGGTTGTGCCTCTTCACTGACATGCCCAGCAACGACCATGCTGTGTTGTGGCATAGGTCTCCCATCAAGTCCCAAACCTCTGTTTCCCTGTGTGTCAGCTGGAGCAACCAGGGGATGGTGTCCTGATCCGTCCTCAGGCGCTTGAACAGGACCACGTGTTGGTTGCTGTCCAGAAGGTCCTCCAGCGTCGCCAGGGTCCTGAGCATCGTTTGCATGGTCATGGGCGGTCTGGAAGCCCGGACCAGTTGTTTGGTCTCCACCGACCACCGCTGGTAGCTCCATGCTCCGTCGGGAAGGATCGTGCCCTTGTTGATGGCCACATCCCATAGAGGTTCCCCTGGCTTGCTGCCAGCCAATTGTTGAACTCGGCGATGAAGTTCCTTGATGACCCCCTGCATCAGGTAGGTGCGCAGGTTGGGCCACTTCTGGTTGTCCTGCTGCTTCGGCCATTCCTCTTTCCATTGCTTGGCCAGTCCCGTGAGGTGTGGGACTATTCCTTCTGGCCGATTTTGGCAGAACATAACGTAGCAGTCCTGTCTGTGGCTGAGTTGTATACTCCTCTCGTGGTTGAGAATCAGGGTGCCCATCAAGCGCAGCAGCGTGGTAATGGCTTCTTTGTTGAGTCCTGCGGCCTCTGGTTCTTCCTTGGTCTTGGGTTTGTGCCGTTTGGGCTGGTGCTCTTCGTCGCTTCCGGCGTGATGTTTCCTGGTGCCCAGGAGGTATGGTCCCAATGCCGCCAGGCCCTCCATCAATGCTTGGTCGTTGGGATCCATCAGGGCGTCCATGGATCGGCTGCAGCAGTGTGGAAATCTGCAGTACAACTGGGCAACTTGAGACCAAATGACTTCTCTGGAGTTGCAGTCGTGTCTGTGGTGCAGGTGCTGTGTCATCATTCGGCAAATTGAAGACTTGCAAGCAAAAACTGCACTGAAAGTCACTCTGCTGCTGCTGTTGCATGGGATCATACAGTTGGAAGGCAATCTGAGTGGCCCACGCGCAGGTCTGTGGATGGATCGTGAGCAGGTGTCGCAGCAATTCTGGCGGGTTGTAATGTCCACCACAGTTCAGGCAGCGGGATCTGAGACCTGTCAGGGCAATCTGATCCTGCCATAACTGTTGAAAGTCCCGGGACACAAGAATGTCTGTCAGCCTCTGTTGTAGTACCGCATGGTTCAATTGTGTCAAGGTTGGGGTCACCGCAGCTGTGCTGTACTGCGTCGGCACCAACAGAGGAACTTCACTGTTGACCATCAGCATTGCCACCTGTCGCAGTGGGGTGCAAATGTGTGCCAAGCCCACCTCATGTGCCTGAGGGTTGCAAATGCAACCTCTGCTGGACATGACCGTCTGCAGGAGGTACCTGAGCATGGGCTGAGAGGCGGTCCAGGTTTGTCCATGTGCCTGCAGGAGATGGGCTACCACGTCCCCGGTACGCATGCACTTGGTCTCGCAAAATTGGCACACCGTTGTCAACTGTAGCCGCTGGTGTGCTGTGAGTCCAGTCTGAGAGAAGTCTCCTAAGCGCAGCCAGGTGCCCCATCGTTGGGTGTTGTCCACCGGATCCAAAGATGCCATTGGGTCGAATGTCTCGCATCTGCCTTCAGTGATATGGCGTCGCAATCCTGAGCGACTGTCAAATCTGGCATTGCAGTGTCGGCATTGGTCAGAGCCCTGGACGGAGTCCCTCGATGGCACCCAGTCATTCAAGGTGTGTCCATGAGTTTGTGCCATGTGTGAAAACAGCTGACCTGTATCATCGAATTGCTGGACACAAATCTCACACGTGAGTTCGGCCTGGCTTCTGACATCGGGTTCCATCAGCTGGAGCCGTAAGATACCAATCTGCAGGGTCACCGGACAGCTATGGACACGATTGTAGGACTTCTGGCATAACGGGCATGGAGAGGTATGCTGCATGACGTGTGATAACTGAACACCTTTGGCAATACCTCCACGTAACTGCTCATTGTGATAGAGTCTGTAATGTCCATGCATTTCCTGAAATCTGTTGCACCATGTGCCACAAATGACACAATTGTGGGTGAGATACTCCAGGGCCGGGGCCCGTTGGCTAAGACCATGCCAGTCGTCCGTCAGCACATTACTTTGCAAATCTGGCCAGAAAGGCTGACCTGCTACCTGAAAGGAATGGTTGACTATCTCTGGTGCAGGCATCGGTCTGGGTCGAACATCCGGTGTCTCCATCATCCGACCGGTTGAGACCTGGCAGCAATCACGTTGCACATGTACAAAAAAAAAATCCATGACGAGAAGAGGTGAAGACATTGGGAGCATTGTGGTTTGCCCTGCAACGCCATGCTTAATGGAAGAATTTGGGACACTCGATAAAACGGTTCATCATGTTGTGCAGTCATGTGGCGTCTCAAGTTGGCACTGGACTCAGTTGTAAAAGAACAAAACGGACATCTCTGTCTGGCCTGTAGGTGGACCGGTGCTGTGGCGTCGGCACTCACTGGGACCTCCGGTGCATTAGTGCGGACATGCTGGATCAGTCGGATGACGTCAGGCAAATGTGTCCATGGGAGGCGGTGCAAGAAGTCAGTTGGTTGGATCAAGCTTGTGCGCCTTTGGATGCGCTGGAGCATGGCCATGGCTAAGTCTTGCAACATGTCGAGCGGGTGAGCAAGTTGATAGTGCTGAAAAACTTGCTGGTGTGTCCTATGTGTCAGAAAGGCATGGTCCCCTAGGATGCTCCTGATCATGCGATAAACAACCACCTGATATTCAGTGAGTACCTTCAGGGTAACGTTTGCAGCCAGTATGCCATAGGTCATCACCGTGTAAACACACGTCTTCCACAAGTACAAACGTTGGGATTGAGGAACTTGCCGATTTCTGAGCCACGGCCGGAGTCGAGCAAATGCAAGCCAGCCAGCATGCTTGCGATGATTCCATGCTAACTGCTCATGGGCATTGTAGCTGAGTGTCACCCCAAGGTAAGATCCTTTGTTCTTCAGCGGCAAGGTGGTCGGTTGACCAGCAGTTCTGGGGATTCGGATGCTAGTGCCAGCAGGCGTTTTATGCACAACGCCTTTCAAGGCCGGACGTGGGTTCGTGCCAGCATATGCAAGCATCATATATGACTTTGAGTATGATAGGGACAGCTTCATGCTTTCGATCACGTCAAGGGCATGACCAATGTTGACAAGATGGACACGCAAGGTACGAGCTGACATGAAGAGGCACCCCACATGCACATCGTCCGCGTAGATTGTCAGGTTTTCCTGAATCCATTGTCGCCCTGTAAGGATGGCCAATCGGGTCATGAAAAGGTCCATAAAGCACACCCATAATAAGGGGGCGATTTTACATCCTTGTCGTAGGCCACGGCCCACAGGGATGCTGGTAGTTTCCCCCTAAAAACAAGGTTGTAATTAGTCTCTTCATGCCAACTTGCCACAATTTGGACCAAATTTGGGGGTGCTCCCAGTGTGATTAAATGGTCAAGGATTGCAGTTCTGTCGGCACAATCAAAAGCTCGATTCAAGTCCAGAAATAAGGAGAGACCTCCACAAATCACATTGCCAACCGGATTGGCCATTTGATTTCGGACCGTGCGCCGGTGTGCATGAACTAATTCACGGATGCTCTTGCTGTGTGCCGCCACACGTAGGATTGCATCAGTGGCTGCTCGATAGGGGAGAAAACCGAATTGGGGGTATTGGCAAAGGGAACCCAGGATGTATTTCTTCAGTTCAGCGGTAACTAACCCCAAGACCAATTTACCTAATGGTTCCATGAGTGAGATTGGTCTCATTTGGTCGGGGTGTGTATTGGGCTTACCCGGTTTTGGGAGGAAAAACAGCCATGAGTCCTTCCAGCTTTGCGGGATTATTGGGGGGGCTTGCCCCCACCAACTATGCAGTTGCTGAATGATGAAATGGGCCACTTCAAATGGTGCACTACGCCATACAACCCCTGGCAAGAAAGGCTGTGCTACCGATTTGTTGGTGTGCAGTGTGGACACGGCAGCAATGACATCATCAGTCGCAAATGGTACCCCCGGCGCATCAGCTGAGTATAGTGGCAAGCGTGCAGGGCCCTGCCACATTTGTTGAACAAATGACACCGTCATGGAATGTGCAACAAATTGATCAGCAATTTCTCCATCAGGACTGCGGAGTCTTGCTCTGGCCAGAGGTTTCTTTGGGGAATATCTGTTGATGATGCTAAACATGGAGTGAGTGTCATACACCCGTGCGGCTGCCGTGACTTCCTCACAAAGTGCCTGAAACTGTGCTTTCTTGGCCTGCCTGGCGGCACGTTGTTGCTGCCGTTGCAGTACTTGATATCGGGATCGATGAAACCAAGCCTGCATAATACATGACAGAGCTGATGAATGTCCCCTGAGACATCGGATTTGTTTTTTGTGATACCACTTGTCCTCTATTGTTTGGGTGACCAGGGAATTGTCCACCGTTGGAAAATTGGGATTCTTACCGTCAAAAAACTGGTGAAACGCAGTCGAAACTCTAGAATGGATGTGCCGTATCATTTCATCAGGTGTGGCTGCCTGGTGTGGCTCGTGCATTGCCTCGATGACTTGTTGGCGCAGGCAATGCCATGACTGTGTCTCCTGGAGTCCGGCTTGTCGGCATTGATTCCTTTGCGCATATGTGCATGATGTAGGCTTGTCATAACGCTGGTATGACATGTGCTGTGCAGAAATGGTGCTGATGATAGGGATATGATGAGTGCTGTTGGCAGGAACAAAATTTGCAAAGGGAAGAAATCGCACTTGTTTGGAGTACCCATCACTGGCATAAATGCGAGACAGGAAATGGTCAATCCTAGAGACAGAAGTGCCATGTATGTATGTGGGTCCTGAAGCTCCCCAAGTGTCCAGGGTAGTGAGACCGTGAGTCCGCAGGATGTCACTGAGGCGGCTTTGATCCTGATGTTCACTCCCTTTGTATTGCCCCCATTCCATTTGAAGGTGGTCGAACCAACCCATGGCGGCATTGCAGAGAGTGAGCAGTTGAAGTCCCCTGCACATAACAAATTGTTGCGAGAAGGGATCCGGTGCAACGTGTCGTTGAGTGCCGTCCAGATCCTGTCTCTCTGCTGCATGGACATTGAGGACCTTTGGTCCACATACTGATAGATGACCAGGATGTCCAAGGCCCTTTTGTCATAGTGCAGTCGCAGGTGGAGAAGCCGGCCATCTGCAATGGCTGCATAGCCAAGTTGTTCTGGTTCAGCGATGCGCCGGGAGATCATGGTCAGGATACCTCCACTGCGGGATTCGGGTGAAGCCGTGTGTACATATAGCCAGTTTCTGTCAGCCCAATTGGAAGAAATACTCCAACGAGTCTCTGTAATGACCACCACGTCAACAGGATGTTGAAGCAGCCACTGCCTGATCTCATGGAAAACTGCCTGAGATAAACCTCCAGGGTTCCAATGCAAGCATGAAATACGATCCTTAGCACGGGGTGGTCTGCTGTGCAAGTTCCGTCGTCCATGTGGCTGCATGTCCTGATGAATTTTCTGCACCAATGCTTGTGGAAAATCATGCACTTGCATGCAACGCCCATGATAGTGGGAGCTGCCAAAAGTCAAAGCTCGTCGACAGGCTCTCTTGTAGCTACGCTTATGTACAGCTGTCTGAGGTAGTATGGGACGATGTGAGCTATGGCTCATTTGTGGCGGTTGTCCACCTTTCGCAGATGCATTGCAGAAGTCTTGAATCCATCTGTCTGCTCCTGCTGTGACAGTGGGATCACAGCAACCCTCACCCTGACGGCCTGTCATTTGAAAACCCGGAAAGTCATAGATCTTGCGATCGTCTGTCCATGCTGTCGACATCCTCTCAAAGGCCATCCCCGGATTTGGGACCGGGTTGCAGACACTGAGAACTATTGCACTGATGTGCCAGAAAAACCAGCTGCTCATCCACATGTTTTCGCCCAGGAATGTAGTCTGCAATTCCTATCGAAATTGTAAAGAAGCACCACAAGGGCAACGTTGGCCAGCGGGGGTGTTCAATGCAAAAGTGGATGAAGTCCTGATCTGTAGTGATGCAACCTGATTTGTCTGTTGTATCCAAAGCCAGATGTTCAGAAACAGGAGCCCACCCTGTATTGGCAAACGGTGCACGGGACTATGGGGGGCAACGGCTGCGGCTGAAACCTAGTGACCCAGGTCACTTGCTCGCAGTTCTCGCGACTGCAAAGGGCTTGTGTGTGTGTAGATAATATGTGTATATATATATATACACATATCATATTATATCATATAATTATATGATATTATATGTATACTTATATATACACCCCATATGCACTTGCCCATGCCATGCTTCTATACCTAGCTTTGCTGCTCAAATCCCCATGGGCACAACAAATGTGCGCGTAGAGAGATTGCACCAAGTCCGCCCGGCGGAGGGCGCCCTGCGCCTGTCCAGGGGCCAACCAGTGCTGGGGCAATGCTCGGTGGTGAGAGGTGTTTCAGCGTTGAAAGGCACAAATAATGGGAGAACCATAGCCTATGTCAGGGGGGGGCCCTCCCACAGTCTGGGGGACACATCCAATGGTCTTCCGACTTTGGGTAACATTCCCAAGTTGCTGATCTCTCCACAAATTGCCACTTTCGCCAGCCTCCTGCTGCTATCCCCAAACTTTTCTTTGGTCACACCAGTCATATCCATATCTTCCATTTTTGGTAGCAAGGTAATGCAGGGTCATCATCTCTTTTGGAGCTGTTGACACCTCCCACAATATGGGTTTGTCTGATGGATTATCATCCGTTTCCCTATTCACTAAATAGCTATTTTGGGATATTTGGGGGATGTCAATCTCCCATTTTCACTCACACTCACACACACATATCCAAATAGTTCTGGACAGTTCTGGTTGGAAATCCCAGCTGTCGCCTCCAGATTGGTCGCCACTGGACCCAGAGACCTGGAACCAGCTGCTTTGCAACCGGGGACCCACGACGAAACAACGACCATGTCGAGCCAAGCCGGAAAGCCCTGCCGAGAGTCATCCCGGAGATGGAAAGTGAAGAATGTTTGCTTCACGCTGATGTTTTGGGGCCCGAATCCCGATGAAACCGCCGTTTTACTTTTAAACACAGCCAGGGCAGAGGAGGATTGTCGTGAGGGCTCACAAAATGGCTGCAAATCCGGCAGAAGATAATCCCAGGGTTTCTTTTGGTTCAACGCAAACTGAAATCCCACAGGTTGGTGGTACATGAAAACCAAGGCTTTCCCGAAGAGTTGTGGCCCAGGGATTTTTGACCACTTTGGGAGTCCTCAAACCACGAAACCGAACTCGGAGGTTTCGGAGCCTACGACCTACAACGGTGCGGTCGGATTCAGCTGCCAGGGTTTAAACCACTGAGTTTTCCCTCTTGTAGCCACTTGCAAGGACCATGATCATCATCCGTGGGAAACGGGTCAATACTCTTCCAGAGATTCGAATCTCCGTAAGGAGGGCCTCAGGACCTCACGATTTTCCATTGGTCTACCTGTGGTATCTACTTTGGGGCATGAAATTGTTGATGGAGACTATTGTTTCTTTTCAGCCTATTTTTTGTACCGAGAAAACCCAACAGCTCTGTTCTACATACAGAGATATGTGCACATACAATCAGTATGTTCAATGTTTTCTTGGTTAGAGAGTGGTTGGCACAGAATCTTCAAAAATCTGAAAAAATACGAGGGGACAAGATGTCAACACTGGAGAAATTTTCATGTCTTTTCCTGGTTGACTTTATGGCCATTCAAAGAAACCATGGCAGATCTTTCCGACCAGTCTTTCATCGCCTCTTCCATCTGGAAGGGCGTTCAGATCTGCGGAAGGGGACGCTCTGGGATCTGAGCAGACCAGTGTGGTTTTTAAGGTCGAATGGCTATGAAACCAGTCTGGAAACCATTCAGAAGGCACTCGATTTGCTCGGATCTTCCAGTTGCGAGCGCCACCTCCAAGGGTTCGGAAACATCCTGGGGGAAACTGCGGTTCCTTTCCAGCCATGGCTGGTGTCTGTGAAAAAGAGATCAGCAGTCTCCGCCAAAATCAGATGTCTGTGGCATGATTGGACTTGAGATGATTGAACAGGTGATGATGAAACAGGCCAAACAAGGTCATGACCATTCGATGCGGTTAGAACATGAGTTTTTTAAGGGGCATCTCATGTTCATGTACTGGAGATCTAATGTGCATGTATGCCATGTGACCACGTCCACCAAATGTCGGCAAATCCGCAGAGGTGGAATCGTGGAATGAAATGAGCCCAGTAAAAGTCGCTGGCCACAGACTCAAACGACCAAACAACACTGTCAAGGAAAAACTGGGTACGTCTCCAAGCCAGCCAAGATTTGCCATGTCCTTTCTGAAAGGAAAATTCGTCTCCGGCAACGTGCAATGAAGATCCTCACTGCCCTTTAGACATGATTCGTCCATTCTTCCAGTTAACATGTCTATAAACTATCTATGAATGATGGTTATAGTTAACTATACATATATATATATAAATAACTATAACCAAGATTAGCTGCCAGGTTTCACTAGCAGAGGGCGACCTCGATGGCCATTTCAAGGGCCGCTTGGGCCCACCTCAAGTCCCGTGCAATGAATTTCAGCTCACACCTTTCGGGGCACCGTTTTGCACCAGCCTGGGAGCAGGAAAGATCGGGCGAGGGGAGCTGCAATCAGAGTGGCCCAATTCCTCAGAATGACGTGCCAATCTGCAGGTTCCGATGGCAAAAACCATCAACAACAACATACATTGAATATCAAAAATAGAAACCATAAGAACCAGCATGCTGACAGAACCAGTCCCAGCATCTCCCTTTCTTTTGGGGGGATGGTGCTTTGGCGAGACAACCTCTGTCAGTCCACTGCAAATCTTAGATTCAAGTCTTAGATACCCTATGATATGGCTACTGTATGGGTTAAAACCCTGGTACCCTTCTGTTTACACCAAAACATCCGATGTTCATCTTCCCAAATATTCTATAATAGTATAGGTTGGATCCAACCCCAAATGTTCAGCTAGTTTTACCCTCTGGTTGAACTTAGCTATGGACAGTTCTCCCTTTTCTTCCATGATCTTCGATGATTTACCTACGAAAAATGATGATCTTCCAGTTCGCAAACTGTTAAATCACCAGAGGGTACCCTCTGGTAAACGTTTACATAACTGTTAACTATGGAAAATCACCATTTTATAGCTGGGTAAATCAACTATTAATGGGCCATCTATACCATGGCTATGTTAAACAACCAAAGGGTCATATTGATTGTGATCTTCCCAGTTTCCCAATCTCCAAGGTCTGTGATCAACAACTTTCTCCAAACAAACTGGGAAATTAAACTGGCCATTGTCAATAGCTACCCTCTGGTAAACTAACATAACTATGGAAAATCACCATGTTTCATGGGAAAACTCACTATTTCGACTGGGCCATTTTCAATAGCTATGTAACAAATCACCAGAGGCTAGTCACCCGGGTCCATCAGCCCTGATCCGAGCCACCTCGGTGGCGGGGCAGAAGGACTGCGTCGCAGCACGTGCAGCACGCCTTCCTGAGGCAGGATGCAACCGACCGGGTCAACTGCTGGAAAAATGCCTAGAATCGTGCATGGTCAAAAGAAATGGACATGTAAAAATTATATTATAACATATATTATATTATAGTGTATATAATATTATATATATATATACACACAGTACATATTACTACAATATAAATATATAATATGTATAATCTGCTGCTCCAAGCACGACAGTGGCTCCTGGGGCTGCTCCGGCTGAAGTAGCAGGGGCTGCACCACCTGGAGATCTCCCGATGGAAGAAAAAGCTGGGAAAACGACCTCAGAAATAATCGGAAATAATCCGAAACCACCAAAAAAACAACTGCCAGACATCTGGTCGATTTTTCATCACTCTCCAACATCCTAAAGATGTTCTGGTTTTACCAAATGTTTCTGCCAGTAGCATCCCTTTTTCTTGCAGGTCCCCGCCGTGCTTTCGGGGCAAAGTATATCCGAAAAACCAACGGGGCGCTTCCTTCTTCTGTTGGCTGACTGTTGATTTTGTTGGCTAACAGAAACTGTTTAAGTTGGTCGCCAAAAACACCCGTGTTTGTTAAAACCCTCATTCAAAGCCCCGTTTATGTTGTCTGATTCAATCACCATCTTTTGCTATAGTCAAAACCCAGCAAAATACCGGAAATTTTGTGCATTCTCCTTCTAAAAACAAAAGACATGTTTCAGGAAAAACATGGAAAAACGACGGTTTTCCCAGGACAAACTGTGTTTTCCCGCATAGAAACACCAGGTTTTGCTGGTCAAAATCAGCATTTTCTCCCCATCTTCGCACTTGTTTGGCCGCACCATCCTTCGCCTCGCGTCCCTTCGCCGTCGCCGACGCCGCGCGCCGCGGCGCCGCGCGCCGGGCGGAGGAAGGCCGCCGCGCGGCGGCGCGGAAGGCGGCAGCGCCCTGGGAGAAATTGGAGTTCAACATGAAAATAAAACAGTACAAAACAGCGCAAAATCGTGGAAAAATAGTGGTAAATATCAACTTGTAACTTGGTGATCATGAAATTTGAGGAAATGTTGTAGGAGTTATGTTCAATGGCTCGGGAAATTCACCTGAAAAATGTCTGGAATTCTCCGGTCTTAATGGGAAGATTCACGCGAAAAAGATCGTGCGATGTGTTTTTATGAGGTTATCACCTGAACAAAAATGTTTCTAGTGACGTCATAGTGAAGTGGCTTCCACTACATACCCATGATATACCCCACTATATTCCAATGAATTGGTTCGTTTTATACCACCATGTGAAACCCTTCAAATTCCTACAGATCTGCCATTTAATGTGGCAAACCCAATGACCATCCCAGAAACTATTCAGGGTTCTATCATAAATCATCCCAGGCACAGGTGTATACTATACCCAACGATAAACCAAAATTGTGGATGCTTTTCCTATAAATGTTCATTATAATCCCACTATTTTCCTATATCAATCCATATCCAATTAAATAGCCTACTATAACCAGGAGATTAGTATTAACCATTCAAATAAAGCCACTACCAAGCCATTAAATTCGATTCATTGATATTCATAGTACCATTGGCCATTGGGTTTACCAACTTCCCCAGATTGGTTGGCTCGTTCTCAGCAGCTTCCCAGGCCTTCAAGGCGGCCCGCAGCGGATTCTGCCGCACCGCCGGCGGCGCAAACTTCACGCGGCCGCGGCTGCCCGGAGCGTCCGCGGCCGGCGCCGGCGGCGGCGGGTCGGGGCTGCGCGTGCGTGGAACGGGGTCCTGTGGGAAGCTCAAGGGGATGGAGATGGGTTGAGGATGATGGATGGATTTGTATTTGCAAACATCCTTCCCTTGCAGGATGTTTTCAGCGTACATAGTTGACATATTGAATATATATATATATATATATATATATACACATATATTATATATATATATTATATATATATATATATTATATATATATATTATACATCGCTTGTCTTTTAATCTTCAGGATCATTGATGACACAGCTATTCCCTTGATGGACGCTTCCCGTATACGGTTGGCTGTGATAGCTCTGTCGTCTCGATTCTGTTCTGGTTGGCTGGGATTCATTAAGCACTTTAGCACTTTCCTTGGGTTATTGTATCTAGTGAAACCGCCATTTGGGGGATCAAATTCATACAGTACAATTGCAACATATCCGGAAGTCATTGCTGTATTTGCAAGTCATCTCTTTCAAAAACTTAAGTGGATAGTTGGATAACTGTAAAGATTTATTGACTTTTTTTTGATACAATTGATCCTCATTTCTGCCTCCCGGTGATTGGATCATTGTGATTCATCCCGCACAGCTGAACTGAGCATCCCTCACCTTGCTGGCCATGCGCACACGTGGAGCCTCTGCCGTGCTGGGGCTTTTGGCACGGCTGGGAGGTCGTTGGACGCGCGCGGAGTAGATGGAGCGAGCAGAGTTCAGCCTGGCAGGGCTGTGCCAAAAAGGATCACCAAAATGGCTATTTGAATTACAAAATTGAGGGGTATAGCCTATTTTCAGACAAAGCCACGTTGAGCTTCGATCTGTCAGGTTCTAGATGGTGAGAAGAACGATCATGGTAGTGCTGATAGTGGTGACGCTGATGGTACTACGGTAGTGATCATAGTGGCAGGGCGAATGTGATGAAACTTCTCTCCCCTGTCAGTTTGCACCCATGGCATTGGGCTGTAGAGTCAGGGGTGAAGCAAGTTTTATTTGCCAAAACATGACGACTGGAATTGTTTGAGATAGTCGCACCAAGTTGAGTACTTGGATGTGCCTCCTACTTGATGTATGGTGTATAACCTGTATAACCATTGTTCACCCACATAAACGGGATAAGACCTCTCCCATTTACATGATATCTGTATATGTATAGATATTAATATATATATATACATATTATATACATGGAGATAGAGATATATGTAAGATAGCTTTCTGTATCTTTCAACATCATTCTGTATCATTCCGTATGATACACTTGCGAAGAGACATGCACATCACTTCACAAAAGCGCCGGCACTCCACCTGGGCATGACTTTCGCAGCGCGTGCGGATTTGGAACCATTGGAGGGTTGAATCTTCCTGGGCCACGGTTGATGGGTCTGCCATTGGATCCCTATGCGGGAAGCCCATGATCTGCAAGGACCTTCCTAACTCAATTGGAGCATCCCAATATGTCTCCCAACCTGGGCTCCAGGATTCCGTTCTCAGCGCGGATTGAAGTTGTACCCCCAATCAAACGTGTGGAACTGGCCTTTGGCCATCTCTTACACCCCTGAAATCCACCTTGGACCCTGTCTCCACCCCTTCCAATCGAACATTGAGTTTGAAAGATGATTTTCCTATGTTTTCCATAGCCATTTTGCAGGTTTCTCCAGATTTCAGCTGCCCAGCATCCCAAATTTCAAGGGTGGTGGAACCACCTTAGCGAGAGCCGCACCCGCGGCGCCCGGAGCAGCCGCGTTGCGGGGTGTCCTGCTGCTTTTTCTGGTTGCTGGTTTCAACCGTCCCTTTGAAATTTCTGGGGATATGTGGAAAAAAAAACTGGGGGATATCTTAGTGGTTCCAAAATATTTATGGAATCCTCTCCTGTAAACTAAGAGTTTGATGTGCAAACCCAACCATGAAAGTAGATCATTTTCCGAACATGTTTCACCATTTGCTTTCCACATCGTTTTCTATGTTTACGCTAGAGTAATGGAAAGATCTGTCCCATTGGCTTTCCATTACCATTGCTTGTTCACACATCTAGATGTTGGATGATGTTGGTATTCGAGATCTATTACCATGGGTAAAACAATAATGAACCACCCGGGAATGGTTTATATACATGCTTATACCACCTATTTCTATCTATGGTATCTATGGTGAATTGGTGGATGGTTTATGATTGTTATACCCACATGAATCCCAACTGGTTGGTGGGGGCCACCTACCCCTCTGAAAAATATTATATAGTCAATTGGGATGATGACATTCCATATATGAAATAAAAATATGAAAGTCAGTTGGGATGATGACATTCCAGAAATGGAAACTCATAAAAGTCATGTTCCAAACCACCAAGCAGCCAATAGCTGTCCACATCTGAGGATTTTTTCATCCGTCGATTCGGCTCCTGGTTTCCAGCGCACCCGAGGATGTGCTCCGCTTCACCCGAAGATTTGCGGGCGGCACCACGCCTGGGCGGCCTTTTTTCATGCAAAAAAACCTGGAAAATGCATGGTCAATGGATGGGTAAGGCTTGAAAAGTAACCAATCATTTTTAGATTTCTTGGGTCTAATATGATCCAATATGATCTAATTCTTGACCCACACGTGGATGTTAATCCTCTGCAGTAGCAAAGGCTTTCAAGCTACCAAAACCTCCATATTTTCCAAATCTGCCACCTTCAAGTCGGGTGGTGCAACTGGCACCAGTCATCAATTCTGATCTGGTGATTGAGCCACACCGTGAAAAATGATGAACATCCGCGATCATTGCCAAGAGGGCTCAAAAGAGTTGTTTAAAAATATGGGTTGAAACAGCAAGCAGTAAGAATCTTCACCAAGATCGAAAAGAATCCAAACCACCAAGCAACATAAAGAAATAATCTTGAATCTTGACCCCTTCCCCATTTCCTCTGTGATATTCTCCCGTTCAGCGGTGACCATCAAAAATCCGCCTGGAAGTGCCTTGGGCGAGATGACCTGGATGTCACGGTGCTTCATATAGGGATCATGGGGACATTCCTCATGGGATGACGTTGCTGATTGTACTGATGAATTTGGGGATCGGACGATCGTGGCTTTGTTGATTTACTGTACTTTGTTCTTATGATTCTTATTTTATTTATGATCATTCATCATTCAGCCAGCAAAAACAGATGACAAACACACAAAAGTTAAGCCCTCAAACAAAAAGTAACAGATCATGAGGATGTGAAACTATGACCAACCCAATGCATGTTTATACAGTGATGAGACGAGCGACTATACTGGGGGATGGTCCTTCCGTACAATGAGAATGGTCCCCTGATGCGCATCATAGATGATGGTGTTATGAACCAGCACTGCACCAGCGAGATGTTTCAGAAATTGTGAGATTCACGAGGGTGGCAAACTTAAGGGATAGATTATGATACTATGGTACAAGAAATTGAGAAATTGATGAAAGTTCATCAACAGGAAGTGCGAATGATCCATGCACAACTAGCTAACTAGCCATGGCCCCTTTGGACATGGCGAAGCAGGTCCAAGAGGAAAAACCCCTGCCATGGAAGATTGAGTAGCCGCAAAATAAGCAATGACATTCATGAAGAATCCTGAAAAGCAAGTGGGACAAGTGGGATACTATAGGATACCATCTGGTTATTTAACATAGCCATGGAAAATCACCATCTTTGATAGGTCAACTATCTATAAATGGGCCATGTTCCATGGCTATGTTAAATAACCAAAAGGTAATATTGATTGTGATTTCCCCAGTAGACTTCCCAATATCCAAGATTCTGTGATTAACAACTTTCTCCAAATAAACTGGGAAATTAAACATGCCGGAAATATCTTGCCGCTTAAACCGTGATAATTACCCCACAGTGACGCTACAGCTGCTAAGAGGAGATTCCCCAAGGCCCGGCATCAAGTCAATGTGAAACCTCTGGTTGCTCATCTCAGCTCTCCCTTAAAATCCCGTGAAAATCCCCTTAAAATCCCTTGAATTCCCTTGAGATTTTTTAGCTGTTTCAAGTTACCGTTTCCCCTCCATGAAAAAAACGTCCGCACCTCGGCTTCCAGGACCTGGCGGTGGTCTTCTCGAGTACTCACCTGTGGCTCCACCAACTTCAGGGTGGGCTGCGACCTGGGCACTTCGTTCCCCCGGGACCCGGTAAGAGAAACTGCCCGGTTTTTGGGGGGAAAAGAAACTGGTGATACCGTGTTTATATGTGTTTATTGGTTTCATTCTGAAAAAGAAATACATGTCAGTGCCCCTCAACCTTCAAAAACACCCTACCCAAACCATCCCAAACCCTTGTTCATTGGGCAACCACTTCTCAATACAGCCCATGTCAGGCGCCAACAGTTTCCAAGTCACTGCATCAAATCCTCATCCAACGGCGCCTGATGATTGGCTGGTTCTGATCCCAAGTGATGCCCGAGATTCGCTTCTGCTACACCCCGTGTTTCATGGGCCCATTGTTGAAATGCCAAGATCGTCAGCTGCAAAACTCTGTCAACTGACCCTGAAAGTCTGCGGTTGCACCCCGTTTGAGTTGTGCCCAAGATCCAGGATTTGGCTTTGTTGATGAAGGGAAATGTGTCCAGCAAAAGTTGATAAGAACTGGAAGCACAACAACTGGAATTAAGTGATGTAAGGAAGCCTGGATTTTTTGTTGCTGGGTCCACTGGGTCCATAACCTTTCCCTTGACCTGGGTAAATGGTGGCATTTTCAGCAACTGGAAGCACCACATCCTCGTGGCAACGCCACGACGCGCAGCCTGCTTCCCACTCTTGCTGCGTCGGAGCCAATGCTGTGGGGAACCAACCGCCCCCGATCGCTGCCTAGGAGCGAAACTGCTGAACCCATCGGAACTAGCGACATCAAAAAGTCACCTGGCTGGATCATCTACCATCTACAAAGATACATTTAATATATTTTAATATCAGTTCATGGATTTGCATATAATCCCTTCCCCCAAAAAAAAAAACTTTTGTGCAACTCCACAAACAAAGAACAAATCCAGTCGTACACCCCGCGGTTCTGTGTGGGGTGATTATTTATGTGAAATGTGGACTGCCTGTGAATTAGGCTTGGAACCAACAAGTTTGTGCATGAAAAGAATAGTTCATGCGGATTTGTCAAAGAAAAATATATCTTAAAGAAACAACATTTGAGGGTGCGACCTGGCAGACTAGGAGTAGGGTCAGGCAGCTTTCAGAAATCATGCTGGAGCCTATGGCAGTTGAGAGTTTTTTAGATTGACAACGGCTGCAGTGGATTGGAGTCTTTCTGATGTCGCATTGTATGCACAGACAACACCTATCAGATCTGAAATATGTCTAGTCAAGTCTCGTTGTTTTCTCGTTGTTTCAAAAGGTCAAAGGATTCTTTTGTGCAAACACACATTTGATCTCAACAAAAGCATGAGCGAAAAATCGTTGGTGGCCTTTAGGGGGGAACACAACTGGTGTGCGTAGGACACGGCTTCATCCCAATTGTATAGGCCATCGCTCATCACTTAACCCCTGTCCAAGCGGCTGGTTTTTGGCCTCCAAGGACCCTTCAGGGCCAGCCTGCAGGGGAATTCTGCTGGGATATGGGATATTCTGAGGGGCTGGAAATCAAGAATGACCTGGTTGCCAATTCCATCATCAACATGCTGATTCTCAATATTCTCACTATCCTTATCCTCAACCTCTCATCGTCATCGCCTTGGATTTGCCCAGAGAGGCATTCATTGAGCCAGGCACCAGGGTGCCATCCGCACCTGCCATGGCTGCGAAGCCTTCTCGGAGCCCCAACAAAACTTCCCCGAAACGATGACTTTCAACCAGCCAAAATTGGAAGTCAATCAACGAGAATCAGAATTCAAATGATGTTAACCTATTTAATCTTAAAATATCTTAAATCAAGCAAAACTACGAGGGGTATTTAGCAGCAAACTACGAATAAAATTGAATAAAATCCACTGAACAGTAGAGGGGGTACAACAATGGGGGTTGGTCAAGAGCTATGATTTCCTCGCGAACGGAAGGATGAACCCCAGGAAACATCCACCAGCTTTGATGGCCAGCCTCCCATCTGGCGATTGTGGCACTGACGATGTGACAGCGAGACCGTACTACGCGGTACGCGTATAATTCCAGAAAAATAGACCAGTCGTTTACCTCGATTTTGGCAGGATGTGATTCTTGATCTTTTTGGATGCTACAATAATTGTTCGAATTTCGGCTCAGAAATCCCAGAGTTCCACTTTTGCTCAAGATTCCGGCCTGCACCGCGAGTGAGGCGAAGGCCCAAGCTCACCTGGAGGTCACGTCATCCTGCCCTTCTGCTTCCATCCCGAACATGATGCCCATGTTTGAAGATAATGGGGTGCACCAAGCACTGAAAAAGGGATATTTCGTTGCGAAACTTAGTGATGTCACCAAGATTAGCTTAGCAACAAGGAGAATGTGACATACACAAATACTGTAGATGCACAGAGATATATTTTGATAGGTGTCATTTGAAAAAATTGAAGGGAGATATACAGTCAGCAACTAAGTCATTCGTAAAACAAGCCCCAACAAAAGGCTGGGCCAAGCGATATTTCGATCATTTTCGATCTGACCTGGCCACCGCACCGCATTAAAAAAAACACGGAATAACATGGAAGAACATCCTAAAATTGTCAAGGTTCAAATTCAAATGGTTCAAAACTCGTTTTTCCTAAAGAATAATGCGAAAACCACTGTGATCACAGTATTCCAACGATTGCAACTTACTTCAATGCCGTTGAAACCAACCCAAGAACTTCTGCCAGGACCAGGACTGCTCCCTCAACGGCCTCCTCCCGCCGCTCGCCATGCGTTCGTAGCAGCGGCGACGGCAAGGGCTCCAGAGGGATGGGGTAGCCACCTGCAGAAATGCTGGGGATGTTGGTATGTAAAGAGATAAAATCATTCAGATTTGGCTATAATGGCAGCACCCCTGTTGTGCAACCCCTGAAGATTGTTTTGATGTTTTAAAGTTGACCTGCACTTGACTCTGAAAGATCACCCAACCTGAAAAGAGAATACTTGATGGCTCTAAAGACACCAAACTCCTCGACCAAAGCAAGGCACCCCAACACCCGCCGAACTGTCCCCACCTTCCAATGGGCTGAGCTTGGCCTTAGGCAGCGAGCCACGTGCTTTGTGGGTTTGCCGGGTAACCTATTTTCGGACAAACCCGTATGAACTGGCTTGAATCTTGTTGGTTCTTCCACCCAAACCAACAAAAGAGTCAGGAAATCCTCCATCTGTACCAAGTATATATATATATATATATTATAATATGTATATATATATATATATTATAATATATATATATATATATTATATTATATATATATATATTATAATATATATATATATATATC
>Ga0126342_10001652_pt1 | contig 32260 bp, 35 predicted proteins | sample Cyp1metagenome_FD_92528 | JGI IMG/M metagenome (GOLD analysis project Ga0126342, IMG submission 92528) | Coral microbial communities from Lord Howe Island, Old Settlement Bay, Australia - Cyphastrea 1 metagenome | ecosystem: Host-associated > Invertebrates > Cnidaria > Coral ...
ACCAAATGGCGTCCCCGCCGCCAACTATTTTGCCTGCTCGCCTAGGGGCCCTTGAGCCACCGGTACGAAAGTTGAAGGACATGGTGCAAGTGGTCATGTCAGAACCCTCATGGAAATGGACAAAGGAAGGAAGGGACATCGGCACTGGAAAATTCACACATATGATGGTAAATATCCATTTATTTACCATATTTAATTATTTACCATATGACATTCATGATGATTTCTGATGGTAAACTCCATCATTCCACTGGCGTTCGATCTATGGGCCATTTCAACGCCAGGGCTTTGTTGGGCGATTGAAGTTCGAGAATTTCCAGCGGGGCAAAGTCACGTTGGGGGAACCGAGGGCCATAGATTGACGCGGCAAAAAACCCAAAAAAGCGGCTGGAAACCGCATGTTGCAAAGATTCAAGTGCTCAGGGTCTGGTTTCTGTCTATTCATTCCTCACGTTTTTTTTTCATCCAATTTTCCGAAGCGAAGACCATTGAGGCTTTCTCTCCGTCCGTGATCCTCAACGTAGGCTGGTTACTGAGATACTAATGTCTGGCATGGACATGGATGGACAATGATGGACATGTTTCATGACAAGCCTTATGCCAAGTCCAGATTTTTTGAAGGATCCTGGAGAAAGTGGGGCAGATGAACAGTTTTTTCTTTTATTATCATAGAACACATGATCAACAATGGCACATGTGCCATACTGCTCTAACACAAAAATCCCTGAGAAAAAACATGTGGACCTTGGGGTCTTAGATTTTTGATTAGCAGTTATCCCCGCAGCTAGCCTTTGAGAACATCCCCACCAAGGCTATTCATATATCATATATCTAGAAGCGCATGGAAGATCCATGGGGTTGTGGCTCATGCACCGTCAACATATGAAAACATTTCCAATCAGATGCGAGCGTGTGAAATATGTGTATATAACTGTATATATAATACATTATTATACAATAGTAATTAGTATACACAGAATATGAAACTATATGCTCAAATGTACTTTTTGTATTTGTATGCAATAAATCTGAATTGTATAACGTGCATTTGCATTGGCATGAGCATATATTATGTGTATATTCCATGTGTGTGCATTATGCATGACGCACACATCCAGCCGACAGGTGCGCCTGGTTAAGGTGCTCCACAACATGTCACCACAGCGACGTGGCACCCCAAGGGCCCGGCTGTGTCGCGTCAAAAGTGGCGGCCACACCCTCGTTTTGGTTGTTTGTTGGAGCGTGCATACACATGCACACAGAACGTCACACAACCACTGTCTCTCAATGGTGGTCGTGTTTACTAGCAGAAAGCCTCGAATGGTCAGTGTCAAGACGTATGACGTTCTTCATGAATTGGAAAGGCAGAAGGACTCAGGAGGAAGCTGAGATGAAAGGATGTTTCTAGGCATCCTCGTCGCCTTGCGAAGGAAATCGAAGGAAGGGGTTATAAGGGGTTGAAAAGGTGGGAATGACTGGATGGAAAAGCTCACTCTGTTTGTCCTATTTGTTTAGGGAACATACAACATCTCTGAAGGCTTTTGCCGGGGACGAATCTTATCAAATCTATTCAAGTATGAAGAAGAATGGCAAAAAAAACATCCCGCCGGGTCGGAAATGGAACGTGGCGGTGAGTGGATTTTGCAATTTCATATTTTTTGTGCAAACCATGGTATTTACAAGATATTTACAGTGCTTTCTGATGTATGAATCATCCAAAACGTGCGTAATTCCAGTACGTTTCAGGATTTCTGTGTTTTTCCCTCAGCGAAACGACAATTTCATCATTTGGAGCCCTCGAAAAATTAACCGTGTTTTAAGGAATTTTGCATTTTCCCACACGTTTTGACAAATCAAACGCGCGCTGTCGCATCTTGTCTCCTTTCTCCATTTTGTCATGCTTCAGACAGTTCGTCAATTTGAGTCCTCTGCGCGTGTAAATCTCCGGTGAAGAAGTGTGTGTGTGGAAGTGCAAGAGAACGGAGAGTATCGGGACGTGTGTGTGTGGAAGTGCACGGGAACGCACAGTAGCATGACGTCTGTGCGGAAGTGCGAGAGAACGTACATGAGCGTAGCGTGACGTCTGTGTGGAAGTGCAAGAGAACGTACAGGAGCGTAGCATGACATCTGTGTGGAAGTGCGAGAGAACGTACAGGAGCGTATCGTGACGTGTGTGTGGAAGTGCAAGAGAACGTACAGCAGCGTGGCACGACGTGTGTGCGCGTGTGGAAATGCAAATGAATGTTGTCAGCCCTGCCCACCACCCCCCACAAACAGCCATTGACACAGAAGTGCCCACAGATTCTTGCCGATTTGAGTTTGTGTCATTTTCAGATGCTTCCATTTTTCCAGCTTCAAAGTTTTAGATTTGTTTAGACTTCGTCGCAATGGCTGTGGCAAAGAACCAGCTGGATGTGCCGTTGGAAGGCGCAGACGATACACTTCCCCACCACCGAGAAGACCCTGAGACCCTTCGGAGAGTATCAAAGGGTGAGGAAACACTACTCTCCCAGGCAATCCACAGTCGCAGGATATCAGCTGAGGGACGCCGGGCTCGCTTGAAAACACAAAGTGCATATGTCATCCAAGCGGATCAACGAAGAAGCCTCGAAGCTGTCCTTACCTTCAAAGGAAAGGAAACCGATGAGGCAGTCCTTTCAGAAAACACTGAGTCGTTTGGAACTGCAGTACACAAATCTGGAGCTGTTGCCAGAAGACTTAGATGCAGAAAGAGGATCAGGAAAGTGGTTGGTTTTGTCCTGGCAGTTTAGGTGGCTGGTCTTTGGTGTGATATTTTTGAACATGGTCATAATCTCTGTAGTGGAAAGAATGTGGGAATATGACGAGATTTCCAATGTGACCCTGATGGTTGAATGGGTGGCTTTGGCATGCTTTGGCATCCTACATGGTCGAGTTGGGGCTTCGGCTTTATGCTGGTCAAGGTAGAACTCGTTTTTGGTGCATTTTCCTGGACTTTGTTCTAGTCATCGTCGGCATTTTGGCGCTGTTCATACCCACTGTTTTGTGTTTCTCCCATGTATGCACGCACCTTCAGAGCTACATGCTGACTGTGTGGTTGCTTCGTTTGCTGAAGCTGGTGCGAATATCCAAAGATGAGCGAAAGTTCCACCCTATGTCCCTATGTGGGTTCTTTTTGATGGGATTTGCCATGCATTTCCCACTATTCTGGCAAGTACGATCTTTGTCGTGATTGTCATAGCGATATTTGCCGGTCTGCTTATCTCCCTGCTTCATGAAGATCAGGGCATTATGACGGACCCTGTGCTGGCAGAATTGGCCCTGCTCTCACTGGTACAGTTTTTGTCGGGCGATGGCTTAGCGGATATGTACTATACGCTGATGTTGGCCAGGCCTGAGTTGTCCTTGATTTTCATACCTTTGTTTGTCCTTGTCACTATCGGGCTCATGAATTTGGTGCCCGCAATCCTCTTCGAGAACCAGGCAAGAGAAAAAGAGTATAAACAAATTATTGGGCAGCAGAGGTTCCAGAAAGAGAAGGTTTTCACAGCAGATGGAGTCACTGAAGTCAGCAACGGCTGGCTTTCAACAGCCGATTTCGCAGAGAAATTCGGAGCTTTCAAACTGGATGAGCTGTTCGCAGTCTTGGTGAGAAAACTATGTCCGGGTGACCCTGATCCAATATTGCCTGTAGATGAATTCCTTGAGGCAGTGATGGAGCTCTTGATCTTAGAGGTGCCTCTGTCCACAATGGAGACCTTAACAGCGTGGACTGCATCTTGCAATTGCTCAACATATTGTTTTGCATGTTTTTCTTTGTTGATAAATCTATCAATCCACTATTGAAGGGGCATCTATTACGCTACAATATGGTAAATTTATGGAATTTTATGGAAACTTAGTTTTCCATATGTTTTCCATATTTTTCCCCTTCGCCAATCCAAGGTATTGAAGAGCGCTTGGCTCACACAGGAGTCCCAGGAATCCATGGAGAAGCAGGAGGACTCGATGCACATCCAGCAGTTGATGGGCATGGCGCCATTTCGCAAGAAAAACCGTCGGATTTTCGTGGGATGTATAGTGATGTCGTATGGGGATATTTGTTCAATCGTCCCTTCCACGTAACGGTTCTCAATACAACGTTAGTTGGCAGTCGTGCGACCAATCCTTCCGAAACGTCTGAAAACATGCCGCGGAGTATGAACGAAACCACTGAGCATGCAGTTTGCTGGTAATTCCTGAGAGATTTGTGTTTTAATTTTTACATTTAATGTTTAATCCTTATTGCCTTTGCCAAGCAACCCTCTGACCAGCAGTTTCTTACTACCTTCGCAGCTGATTGCAGATCATCAACAAAATTTACTGTAGTGATCTTATAAATATAATATATGGTGTATGTTCCTTGTGGTCCCCATCAGTTTGTGACATTTGAACAGGGCTTGTAGATTGCCCTTACATGTGGATCCGGTCACCGGTTATGCCTCTGCTGGGCCCATAGCTGCGTAGCAATCGCTGTTCGGATGCTGGGACAGTCGAACGTGCTCGGAGAACGTGAAACTGTACGGATATGTACAACTCCAAGGTATCAAGAACATAGCATCAAAGCATATCAAAGCATCAATGACATGCTGACAACCTGGCTACCATCGAAATGAGCAGGCCTTTGATAGAATACATCTCCCTCACAACAGCCGTTTTTGCCCTCCTTTCTGTTTTTTGAAACCAAAGTGTTTGGCCAGTTCGGGATGCCATGAGGGTTCTGCGGGAACTGTCGAGGTGGGTCATGTGGGGGTTGGACTGAGCACGGGTGAACATGCAAGGAGTACCGAAGAATGCAAACAACGTTTCAATTTTTTTCTGGATGCCAACCAACCAGTGACAGCGTGTGTATCATTTTGAGATCTTAGCGTTGCTCATGCCTGTTTGAGTTTGGAAGGGTTTTCATTTCGGCATTATATATTTTTTGTCCACGACCACGACCGACGGAATCTGTGAGCAAACGATGAATTTCCTCCTACTAGTACCACTGTTTTCTAGGCTCGTCACCTGTCACTGCTGCATAGGATGTTTTATATATGTGATGGCTCGTGAGTGCTTGACTCAGAATGTCAGTGGACAATTTCCCCGAACAACGTAGTTTGATGTGGTACACCCACGGAGGTTTTAAGAATTGACACCTAAGTAAGTGTTTTCTTTCGTTTACCTTGGCTTCTCCTTGAACCCACGAACAGTCACTGTTTTCGGCTTTGCTACTCATGAGCTGCTCATGAGCTCGCATCTCAGGAGGGGCATATTTTGTAGTTAGAAGTGGGGTATTCCCAAAATTGGCCATTTTGATGGGATTTAGGGACACCCATGGATTAAGACAGACCCATAACAGTCACAACCAGCCGACACTGTTCAAAGTGCTCTCCGGCCATCGGCCAGCATTTCCGGGATGATCTTCCCATTTCTTTGTAGGCCTATTCTTGATGGTGAACACCAAATTGCTTGATGCGGATCTAGATTTCCACATCGTTGCGGATGATATATGATATTAATTACATGATATTAAACCATAGTATCATGATGATATATGATGATATATGATGACATATGATATATGATGATATATATTTAAACCATAGTATCCGCCTGTAAAATGTGGTAAACACTGTGCTCATGAAAAATGCTCCCAGGGTCCCAGAAATGGTTGAAGGGAAATCTGCAGCATACCGCATACCCCTGTTCTTACTGTCGGGGCTTCCGGATACTTTTGATGTTTCATGATTTTTCCCAACCAAACCATGCCAAAATAAAACCCCTTGAAATACGGTGTTCTCGAATGTATGTGCACTAAATTCTGATAATATCCATGATATCTTTATTTTTAGTGAGTGGTTGAAAACTTAAAGCCTCATACAATACCATGAAGCCGGTGGATCAAAATCTTCAAAGCTGCCAGGTGATGGGCAAATCCAAGGCTGCCAAAGTTGCAGCTTTTGTGGTCCATGCCTTAGCCATGCAAGGTTCGCATAGTTGCATGGTGCAGAGATGGCAAATATCGTTCATCCCCATTTTATAGCCCCAATTTTCCTATAAAGAAGGGGGCAAAGGTCCCTAGGTTGCACTAAGGGAGGACGTTACATCTATATACTGTTTCATGTCTTATGGATATTGCCTCAACTGTATATAGAGTGTGAGGTACTTGATTCTTAGACCTGGTCTGCGAAATTTGCATCATTTTGCTGTATCGTGATGCAGCCTTGCCGTGTGCAGAGGAATTAGATCCCAAGAAGGTCTTAAAGATGGAGTTGGGAAGCTCAGAGAAGCTTAGTGACAGCTGCGGAAGTCATGGAACAAATTGGGATGGGATAACATTGCGATCCTTGAAAGATGTCTAAAACCTTTGGAAACCTGCCAGCATCACTGAACATCAGCCGCTTTTATAGGAAAAGCCTGATCATTTTTCATGTTTGCCTTAGATGGGATGCTATGGATCACTGCAACCAACCAAAATTGGAGGCATCATCAGTACCTTTAGAAGGTGAATGGCTCAAACACCCAGACAGCAAGCTATGGGCCTCCAATGCGGAGCCAAAGATGACCACATGATCGTTTTTTTACTTCCCCAAATTCGACCCCAACTAGTATCAACTAGTCAGCCATTTTATAGGAAAGTAGTCTTCCAGCACCCTATCTGACAGGGTCTATGTTGGTTTGGTGGATGGTAAATCCACTTCTTGCCACTGTAAAATCACTATAAAATCCTATAAACTTATAAAATCACCCTTAAAAATAAAATAACATACATTTAAACACACTAGAAAATGAACATAAAATCACCATATATCACCATAAACACACCTCCGAAATCACCATAGAATCCCATTGCTATCCAACATTTACCGGCCAACATGACTTCCGGTCTCAGGCCAGAGGAGCGTGCCAGCTGGTTGAGCGAAGTTGGGGCCACCGAAATTGACAAAGGTTGGGATGTAAAAAAATAAATAGTATAGAAAGAATAATCCAGTGTATATCATATATTATCATATATTATCATATACTATCATATACTATCATATATTATCATATTATTATATTATCATATATCAAATAGATTAATAGATAAATAGATAAATAAATATATAATATGCGTGTGTGTCACGGAATGTGATGGATATTAATGAATATATAAATGAATGATGGGAATCAATTGGATGCGTGTCGATTACACATAGACACGCAGATATGTATATATATATATATTATTTACAGTATATGTATGGTGGAGGAAACAAAATGGTGCACCTTGGTTTCATGGCTGAGTTTGATACATGAATGGTTTCGCATTCGATCCCCTGGATGGCAGCTACCCCCTATGGTTAATCCTTTTTAACCAAACAGAATGTATGAAAACTATCATATACCGCACTTTTGTGGATTTCCTGAACCACCTGCAAATACATTCAGACAAACATGTATCGCCCCCCTTCAAAAAAGTTAGGGAGGGGGGTCGCATTCCCGTTGCATTCAATATGACCTGACTCCAGCAACGTGTCTTGTTGAGGAACCCAGATGGGATGGTAAAGCAATCATGCTTACCACCCATATGGCTTGACGGTATACACCATCCATTTATAGTAAAATTGGGAATGGTGTACTATGGCCTTACTAACACTACTAATGTTTTGGGGGGATGGGTTGAAACCACTCATCAGCCCACGGTTTTACAAGATCATCCCGGGAGAAACATCCGCCCTGCCCCCACGGACCAAAGCTGTAAGGTGTGTCGCTTTGCCGTTGACGGCATTGTGCAGGTGGAATTGGGAATTGCAGGATTGTTCAAACACCTGTACTGTGGAAGATGGAGCACACTCTAGTCATAGTTGAGAAACATGCGTTCAAAACCTGCCTGTTAGTTCTATGAGTGTGATTACCTTTGAGTGTGATAGTTCCACTTCTTGGTGGCGTTCTTTGCTTCAATCGTCTCCTCAACAGTTTTATGGCCAGGCCAGTCAGTTTGGAGGCTCAGAACAGGGTCAGAACGACGGGTATTCAGAGGGTCATCTCAGGTAATTAAATAATTACTGGGCAGATACGAAACTAAATTAATTACTTGATAAAGTCGGAAAGTCAGCAAAGGCGGAAAAACGAGCCAACATATGAATGTAAGCCCGAAACATAATGACATAATGATACATAATGTGGATGTATAAACCATAGAATCTATAGAAATAATCAGAAGTTGTTGTCATGTCATGGTTTAGGTGAGGCTCACCGGGACTGGAAGGTGGGTGAAGGACCTCACGTCGCGACCAAACCCTGGAATGATGGTTAATAAGGAGTAACTATCCCCAAATAGCATCAAAATCATCAAAGAGCCTTATTTCAGGTTAGTGAATTACTATAATCATCTATAATTTACGCAGAAAATTATTGTAAATTTACAGCGTTGTTGATCATTGTTAGGACGATTCCTGGTGATCCACATATATTCGAGGCAGTTGGATCAACCTTCAGACGCCCCATCCTGGATGGTAAACCAACAAATGATCTTGATATGGACCTCAAATGTCTTCAAGTGATGAAACCCCCCAAAAAAGGGATGGCTTGGGTCAGCATCAAAAATCTCTGAACTCAACCCACTGGTACCCCATTTTAAATTGTACGTCGCCATGTCCCCGGAGCATCTCCCAAGGCTGTACAACGTCCTGAGTAGTGAGAAGTTTGGGGAGGGACTCAATGACAAGGTCCAGGGTCCAGACTTGCGCAAACGCGGTTGGGGTATGTTGGGGTTAGCCAGGTTCCATTTGAGTTGTATAAAAATGGTATCTTGTCATGGTTTCACTCCCCATGATTTAAGTTGGCCATATGTCCCTGGTCCCAGGATTTTTTCTTGTGCGATTCGCTAAAATCAAGCCAACGCCATGGGGTTCTGGGGGTTCTGCTCTTTTGCAAATCTGGCTGGTGGTTTTCAAATACAAACACGCACACACACATGATCATATGTATAAATTTATGTATATATATATATATACACATATATATATTGCACATATGTATAAATATAAATATATATATATATATATATGAATATGTACATATATATATATATATATATGAGTATACTCTTCCCGAATAATGTTAGAACTGGGATAATTGTCCGTTGACCATTGAGATCAATATTCTTGGGACGTGAATGGCTCAAAAACCAACCGGAAGTCTTCTACGAGTTTGGATGAAGATTCCTTCTGTCACAGGCTTCTGCCAGTCACCGGCCTAGATCTCCAGGCAGCAAAGAGGATCCATCGCACGATGCTGAAAAATCTGCCAGGGAGTCCAAGAGCCCGGAAAGCATATACAGTAATTCAAAAGAGCTCAAAACACAAGAAATGACAACTGCGGGACCAGTATGTCACTATGTCACACTATACTATACTTTACTATACTATCTTGTGCTTCCACATCAATTCCACATCATACATAGCAACAGGAATGCCGAACATTTTTTGGGCGGTCAACTTGTTTGGGTCCTGCTGCGGATTGCAGTCTGACTTCACTTGCCCCAATGTTCAATTTATATCAATTTATCACCAATAACAGTGGTGTCCACTTTTGATTTTAATTTAAAATTTTAATCCATCTTCACTGCAAGGGATACTGGACTTACTACGCTCTCCAAGGCACCTCTTCTCAGAGAAGCAGCAAAAATATCTCAAGCAGCCGCTCGGCGGCAAAAGTTGTGCAAGCAGCCGCAACCCGTTGTGAAGGAAACCGTTTGAAAATTACATGCTACTGGCAATTGCTAATTATCACTGCTGAGCAATCCCAGGAGTCCAAAGAAGCTGACTATTTGTATCCGAAGGTTGAGTTTTCAACACACCTGATTTATTTATATGAGAGTGCAAACCGCCCAACTAAACCGTTCCCAAATCCTTTCTCACTAATATGATATAAAACAAATTAGATGCCCTCCAGACACCACGGTTTCGTAAGATGTTTGTTCATTTGTTCATCTTCAGGCACCTTGGAGGGCATTTCATACTAGGGGGATGGGATTCATTTCATTTCTTTGGGGTGCCAATGATTTTTATTTGTCGTGATCTGTAGTGAAACCAGTTCCGCTCTTTGATGTGCTTTTAGGCACTGACACCTTCCACGTTGCTTGGGCATTTGGAGAATTTGGGAGGTTTGAGCTGCTCTCCGGCAATGGAATGTGATGCAGCAGTTGGTGTACTCACAATGGGATCGATCATCGATCGAAGTTTCCAACCCAACCATGCTTTCCTTCCAGGTCGGGTCTGGCAAAACTGAGCCCCGATCCCGAGACCGAAGCCAAGGCCCAGGGAGGCTTGGTGTGGGTTGTATTTTTTGGTGCGTGTAAGCCAGCAACCGACAGAACAGGGTACATAAATGATCAATGATGATCATATATAAAGATCATAAAAGATCAGAAAAGATAAATGAAGCTGGTCTGCTCCGGTTTAGCTTTGTGGTTTCAACACCAAAGGGCTCACACCATATCCATATGTACCAACGGTTCTTGATCAGAATGAGGCAGTGCTGGAAATTGGCCAAGGGAAATTAGTCACTACTTGTTGTTTATCATTATGATTTCATTATTGGACACATCCCTGCTGGGAATTCATCACTTGTTCCGATTTGTAATCGATTTTTCAATCCAGACAACCGGTTTCCAATGAGTTTACCAGAGCGGGTAACATCTGATACCGGGTTGCTGAATTGGCAGCCCGGATAGACGAAAGTTGGCAACTCACTGGGGGTCTCGGTTTCGACTTGAAAGCTGTCACAGTTGATATCCAAAACTGGATCATATTGGATCCATACCCCATCACTGGCAACGACATTTTCAAGGTGTTGAACGACCAATGAGTTTCGGCCGCGAATTTTTCAGGAGATGATGGACTACAAGTCGGTCAGAAGAAAGGCAGAGAAGCAACCTGCAACCACATATATTTGGAGATGTAGAGTTAGTTGGAGGAAACGGTCCCATGTTGGATATGGGATGTAGGTTTTCCAAGCTCAACCTTTCGGACCGTCCTATGTTATGTTGGGGGATGTTGGGGGTACATACCCAATCTTGGCTCTATTTGCTGTTTTCGTGCTGCTCCCCGGTACCCCCATGCCACAAGGTACTGCCAAAAGATATTGCCATCGTTCGATCGTCCATGAAAATATATCTCTGTTCTTCTCCTTCAAATCCGACAGGTTTGAATCCGAAAATAAGGGAAGGACCGCTTGAACCCAGAGATGTAAGATACCAATAGATACCACTGTAGTATCCATATGGCCTTCAATTCCCCTTATTTCCAGGATTTTCCAGGTTCCAGTCAACATAGTCAACCCACAGACAGCACCAGGGCGATGAAGATGCTGCTGTGCGGATGGAGGCTGATAAAGCAGATTGGGTTGCTGGAATGGGGCAGCCCAAAACGGGGCTTTGTTTCCAACATGGGGCACTGGTGCACCCACAGAATTGGTCTTTTTGAGTTCTACACCAGCTAATTTAAGTACCATAATTAATTGAGTGCCATTCCTAAATATTGTATAAAGAAATTGGGCTGCCGATTGTTGTTGTCCCCTTTTGGGGAGCCAGTGTATCAGTTTAGAAGCGTTTTTGAGTTCTTGCCCATCAGGGACTTGCAATCTGAGCGCATTCCGTCATCGTCATCGTCATCCTTATCATCCTCATCATCCTCATCATTATCATCATCATCATCATCATCATCACGAGGAGATGATGGCAAGATGTCGCAATTTCGTTCGGGCGAAGGCAAGGCTTAGTGGTGATATAGAGGGGCTTTTTTTTCGAGCTATACGGACATCCATATTCTCAAGATTTCCAATGAAAATTGGGGAAAAAAAGGTGTTACAATCAGAGTTTTCCAGCCGCATGATAGGGAATCAATTTCCTAGAAGTTTGGCGCGCAAAAAAGGAGCTTCATGAACTGGGATATGAACAGAAACAACGGAATATACGATATATGTAATTATACACATATATATATATAATTATATATATAATTATATATATAATTATATATATATAATTATATATATATATAAGTGAGAATCAATGGGTTTCCATTTGGGACTTGGTCTCCTGGAATTGTAGCAGAACCAACCAAAGACATGCATGCTTGTTTTGCTATGCTCCGGGATCGGAGACACAAGTCTTGTGAAAGCTGAATGAAAAGGGCTATGCGAAAAAAGGTGGATGGTTTTGGACAGAAATCACTTCCCAAAATTCGTTGAAATGAGTTGCAAACGGGTTGAGCAGTTGAACATGCTTAAACAGCCGATGTGTCCATCAGCCAATATGAAGCTTGTGAAGAGGCTGATACCTTTGAAGAGCGAATGAGAGAAGCACAGCAACGTGAAGAAGAGGTGCGGAGATTGGAGGATTAGGGCATCGTCAATCTGGAGACTTGAATTCTGTCCTCAATCCCTGGTGAATCACTGGCCTCACAAGAAAAACATTGCAATGTGGGAAGCCGTCCCAGTGGTCATTTTGTATCATTTTATATACATCCCAGCTGACTAAGGGCATACCGGCATAGTCAATTTCATTAAAACACTTTTGGGGGAAGATGGGGAGGGGGGTTTATTGTAGTTACCACACGATTTCCCAATACGCCATCCTTATCATTCTCCCCAAAAATAGTGGATAATTATGGATAATTGTCGAATCATTAGCACCGTATTGCAGCATTGCACCATTATTCCGTAGGGAGGAACCACCATGGGAAAAGGCGTCCTTTTGAAGGCCCATCGAGCGGAGCGCCTCCGGCGAGAGAGGGAAGAGAGAGAGCGCTTGGCAAAGGAGTGCGGGGCTGAGATTCAGCGGGTTTGTCATTCGGGTCTATCAAAATGATATGGAAAAGCATGGAACACCATTCGACACCCCATGGCTCAGCATCACGAAGCATCATTAATATGATGCTGTATCATTGATTGTCATGTATCATATTCGTGCCATTACAAATGAACATGAATGAACATGTGATCAGGAGTTTCATGCATTTGCCACGATCATTGCCATATTTTTACTATGGGAATTCGGAGCCAAGTCGAGCCTAGATTTTCCGCCAAGGTGGGCGGAGATCGAAGCATGGCATGCGCCCATGGAACGTGCTTTTCTCGGTGAACAGACGTGCAGTATGTGCATACATAATCACACATAATTACATGATACATGTATGATACAATGATACAGATACATTATTGTTTTATACCTGATTGAATTGTTACCATATGTATGGGTGTACCTGTTTAGCCATTCATTGATCTTCTTACTTGTCTATATTTTGGGGACTTGCTTGCACGCCGGTAATATGTATGTTTGTGTGCAACTGGTGATGGTTGTTTCATTGGGGATGAAAGTCCCGTAAATGAGAGGTGCTTGACAGAATTGGATTTGTGTTGCCGACCTTGTTGGGATTAACTTCAAGGAATTCAGTTAGCCTATGATGTGTTTTTTTGGAATATTGCCCGTATCAAACAGAATCCATTTTGTGAAGGCAGCTCCCTTCACAGAGTCCATTTTGTGAAGGCAGCTCCCTTCACAGAATCCATTTTGTGAAGGCAGCCCCCAGTGGAATGCGCTTATTGACGCGGTGCTGTTGCATTTTCACGCAACAAAAGGTGGCCAATTTTGATTTTTTTGAAGAGGACAACAAACATCAACAAACTTCCTATTGCTCAAAAAAATGTGGGTCCGATTTGGTAGGTGCTTCTGAGCCTTCAGCTCATCATGATCATAATGGTCCAGCAGTTCAGTATGAAAAACCTCAAGTGGTGAATAGAGGACTTAGATCCTCTATTGCAATGGTAACGTATGTAAAAATATCTCATCAAGCAAAGTAGGGCCCAATGAAGGCCACGAGGACCCAATTGCTACTTGGTGCATCCCAGTTGCTGATGTACGGTAATTATACAACGACATTTAAATATGTGGAGGGCGGGCCAGACCGCAAGGCCCCGGAGGTAGTATGAAATACCAGTTCGTATATTTAAATGTAGTTGCAGTTGCAGTATGTTTAAATGAATTGGATTTCGTATGTTTAAATGGCTGGGCGGGCCAAGGAAACCTTCCCGGAGGTAGTCTGAAATGCCTGTTCGTATATTTAAAAATATGTATATTTAAATGTAGTTACCGTAGTTATACAATGGCCATACCATCACCCAGACATACTGTACATGGGATATACCATGATATACCCCAGTTCGATTAATGGGCTTAGAACCACTTACCCACTGGATCCCGCACCCCCAGGCAATGTCAAACCAGGACAAATTAGACCCCTCAATCGGCCCTCAATTTCCCAATGGGATCTAATGGGGTTCCAATTCAACGTCATATTGCCACTTTCTGGAGATGATCCCTTTCATGAATCAACAGAATTCGTTGTACTCCCGGGTAGACATCACCCAAATCTCAGCAAATCTATATGTCTGTTTGATGAAAACCAGGGTTTTCTATGGTTTTCTCGTTTTTTGGCTTATTAAAACCAGTTAAACAACTGCTTTTTGCTGGTTGACCCCGCCATTTATTGATCCCCACAGCGGTCGGACTCCGTGTTTGAGGCTGGGAGTCATCTCAGCTGGCTTCGGAGGATCTTCGGAGCCAGGAGATCAGCGAGATGGAAGCGGAGGCCAAGTTGGAGAGCAGGTTTTTGGAAATTGTGGGTAATATATAGATAATGATAGATATTTATATATATAGTGTACTAGTATAACATAAAGATAGATGATAGTACAGGATAATGATAGATAGAGTGTGTTTATATATATAGTACAATATAAAGTGGAGCAGACAAACAGAGACAGACAGACAGACAGCCAGGCAGGCAGGCAGGGAGGTAGGTAGATAGAAAGATAGATAGATAGATAGGTAGATAGATTTATAATGTGTGTGTATAAGTATCCGGATGGATGGATGGGTGAGCGGGTGGGAGGGTGGATGGATGGATAATACATAGATAGGTAGATTGATAGGTACATAGATGGACACATAGGTAGATAGGTAGGCAGATAGATATGCGGATAGATATGTTTCAGATAGATGGAATTAGATGAACGTAGATGATTACCTTTCTGCCCTGAATCAAGCAGTCCTTATTATGTTAGTGAAGGTCACGCCCTCCGCAAGGGTCCAAGCAGGGGACATTGAGCTGACTTGTTTGGGGCACATGGATTTCAAACCCCATGGTATTCCGTTGTCTCCATGGATATTGGGCATGGGCGGCATGGGTCAAAACCTTGACTTCCATATCTTTGTGGGATTGAACTTCAATGAACATCCATAGATAAATCCCAGTTATGTTTGTCCCCCATTCGCCAGGGAGTTCCATGCATTTTGACCCAGAACCATATTATCCGTATGGATGACCTTCCCTCTGGATCTGGATGACAGAATGCTGGAATGAGATGGCCCCTAAATGATGGTCACCGGGCTAGGCCTTCTTTGATGCAATGGGGCTAAGATACAAGCGGAAACTTTCATCCTTTTGGATGCCATGTTGCTCCTTCAGCAGGTACGTGCAGCGTTGCGGACCAGCAAGGGGTGCCTTGCACTAAAAAGGGCATTCGGCACCACTTTTTGAGCACATGGCCATACGATGCAAGATATGTGCTGAATAATTATCCATTTGGATTGTCGCTTCACTGGGGGTACAGTTAGAACCTTGAATGAATTGCAATGTGGCAATTGGTGGAATATTCATTGGATAAGAATGGAAAAGAAACATATTCCATACAGCACTTTCTGGGATACACCCCATTCATGTAACTAGGCCGGGCTAGAAAGCCAATATCTCTCCCAGCGATCCCAGGATTGGTTTAAGGGAAAATCTGTGGGAAACCCTTTGGCCAATCCCGATTGAATTTAAGATGGGTCGTTCCTCTCCTTTGGAACAGTACGCCATGAAAGTCATGGCCCTCTTTTTTTCGATGATTTATCTCTTAGAAATGGATGAAATGGTGATTTCCATCTCTTAGTCATTGCCAGAGGCTATGGGTTTTCCATGCCTTTTACCCCGCAACTGGAGCGACCTTGGACTGCGCAAGCAGGTCCAGATCGAGGTCGCGACGCTCGCGACGGAAGCGTCGAAGCAGCTCGCAGTCGTAGCGAAATTTGAGGCGAGCTGGGCGCTGGACGCGTGGTGCCAAAGTGGAAGTGCTGGGAAGTTAATGTGAAAAATGTTGGATGTACAGTACTTCGTTTTATAGCATCAAACCTTGGGGGAATATATTATCTAATTAATCATGAAGAAACACTGTTTTTTTTCAAATCTGGAAAGCTAATTAACTTTTTACATTGGAAATTACAAGTTTTAATAGGTAAGTCCTCTACAACCTGGCAGCTTTCCATTACCATTTTTGAATACACAAGGATAAGTGGAAATCTGCTGGGCTGGGCTACCAAGAGGTTGGGAAACCGTTGGTTTTTTTGAGGGCTAATCAGGGCAACCCCCAACGTGCAGCTCTTGGCTCAAGTTGCCATGGCGTTTGCACGGCAACATCTCACGAGTACTCCAGTGGTTGGCAAAGTGGTGGAGCAGCTCGGCTTCAGGTCCCATGAGCTGATGGTAGCCGGGGGTTGCGGGCCACGACACTACCATGGCGCAGCTAAGGTGGAAGAAGACCCATGGCTGGATAGAACCAGAGTGCAGCATTGATCATCCTGATATCGGCAAACATCAAGGCATCCAGGGGAGCTGTGCCACAGTCCAAGTGGCTCATATTCCAATGGTTTTGGTAAATGAATTTGCTGATGTAGGTGATGCCATACTGCACCATGGTGACTCTGCCATGTATGAGTTCTTTGCCAGGAGCTGCCAGGTTTGCTCGGCATCCCCCGCTGGTTGGTGGTTTCAAACATGTTTTATTTTCCATTTCATATGGGTTGTCATCCTTCCCATTGACTCATATTTTTCAAGCTTGTTAAAACCACCAACCAGCCAGATAAACCACCAACCATTGAGATTCCAAATTTTCAGCTTCCTGTGACCCTTGGACGCTGTCAGGTCACATCTTCGTGCATGGCGAGGACATTGTGCCCAAGTGGCGAGGTTTGGTCGCTGGGTCCATGGTGGAGTTCATCCTCTACTTTGACGGCTGGGAGCCGAGCTAAAGGCACCGTACGTCTTGCTGTGGCTCTTGTTACTTCGAAGACGCACGATCCGTTCTTACTCTGGGGGCCCTAAGTTTGACGAAGCTATTTCAACCCAATCCCAGCATGAGAGGCGATCAGAATGCCCGAAGATGCGCTGTTTCAACATCACAAGCCTGTGAATCAGCTTGCCATGTTGCGGGTAAGGATGCATCCAAACTAGTTCTGGCGCATTCTGGCGCTAATTGCATGTTGTTCCTGTTTTCGATTCAACATTGATTGTGGTCACCTAGGTATGTCACCAGGGCTTGTATGTTTTTTGTATCCCAACTTGTGGTGGTTGTATTGCTGTACCGGGTTGGGTGGAAAAAAGCAAAGCATATTCTGTGAATCACATCATCCCCAAGACACACCTTTCTTGCCTATCTTGCCTCAATCACCACTTCCAGGTACTCCCAGAATTATTTGAAGAGGCTTTTGTACAGAACCCCTATATATCCTATATGTTGTGGTAAGAACCCAAGGGTATCCGGTATCTGGCATCCTGAAGATGTTCCCTTCAAGCGACTCATTGACCATCATTGACCCACCATGATTCATTGGTCAAATCACCCATGTTCATCCGTGTTCATTCCTTTTCCAGGTAACATCTAGTTTTAAGCCGCTTAAAACCACCACCTGTTTTACGGAGTTAAGTCCCAATGCTTGATCATCAACGAAAAATCCTCGGTGGTTGATGGTTTTGATGGTGAAGTTCCCCCTTTTTCAAGGTAAATCCACGGTAAATCCATGGTAAATCCATGGTAAATCCTGAGGTCATGGCCTGGGTGCGGAGGAATGCATGGCGCGGAAGGTGCTACGAGTGACCTTGGCCTGGAAACAGGCGCAGGAGCGCGGTTGTGGAAACTGGTGGGATGGGAAGAAAGTGGTTGAAGCTTGAAACGTGTTGAAAAATGCGGAAATGGATAAACACCCAGTTCTGGTAGTTGGAGTTATATAGTTTAGAAAAAGGTTGGAAAGGCTCTGGAGTTAGTGCTGGAGTTAGTTATTGAACTTAGAATTGGTACACAGACGCGAAGGATGGGCCATGATCATCCACGATCTGCACCTGGGTCACGACATGCTGGATTTAGGTGCCATCTCTTGGATATACCATCTGGTTATTTAACATAGCCATGGAAAATCCCTCATAAATGGAGGTTTCTAGCTGGGAAAATCCACTATAAATGGACCATTTTCCATGGCTATGTTAGTCATAACCAGAGGGTAGTTCATCCATGTTCATCCTAAAACCACTTAATGTCACGGGCCCGTCTCCCCGCCTTGATCACCACCTTTGACAGTCGTGGGCAGTAACCATGATACCGAGTGCTACCACACCCCCAAGTTGTTTTCCCCCACTGCTAACCAGATATGCGTAGTATATAATATATAATAAATATATATATATCATATATATATATATATATATAGCCAGACATGACCAGCCATCCTCATTATCATGATACTCGTATATCATGTCAATGAAATCACCACGTCATTTGACTGAGTGAACGCCAGGATCTGTTTGGAGCAGATGGTCAAGGTCTTGCAGAGTTTGAGGCCAAGATGCAGGCCGGGAATTTACGGCTTGTTTCACTAAGGGCATATGGAGGTGTACTAAAATGGGTGTGCTCCAAATCATATCCAGATGCCTCCATATGGCATCATTCATGGATTTTAATGCATACATATTGGCGATGAATTAAAACCATGAACCAGTTTTCTTGATCAACTTCATGAGGCGAAACCTGGACTGCTATCAATGGTCACCGGCCATGACTTGCAACAAGGAAGACTAGAGTCGCATAAGGATATTTGTTCGGCAATAAATCTAGCTATCATTGGGCGTTTGATTGGGGGTAGAATCAAAGCAACGTTCAAGCTGAAGTGGACACTCCGAGGGTGAAGTTCAAAAGAGCCCGTTTTGTAAATCCGGGATTGATATGGAAAGATGAGTATGATAGCATGTGATTGCGAACAACTCTTATGGCAAATGTTGCTCACTGCATTGCATCCTAAAGTGGGTATAACCGGCCACCCACAAAGCTTTAATGACTTAACGACTCAATCTTCTTCCTCATTTTAAGCTGGATTGTCACCTGTTTGGTAGATAAAATGTATCATTTGACTTTCAAGTCATTTTGCACTCCATCTCAAGTTCCAAGATTTGGCCCCGTTACCCTGCCGATCAGCCCACTTTGGAGGTGAGCATACGGGCGTATCAGTGGTGCCAAATGGATGCTCGGATGAGGGGTTTAACCTGCCAAAAATATTCTGCGCAACGAGGTAATGGACGGGGAGTGAGGGCATGATAACAAGGCATGTTGGGAAGTAGCCTTGGGGACCTGCTGATTTTATTTTTGAAAAGTCCTTGATTCTTTTCTTTGCGTCAAGTGGGGTTGGATCTTTGATTTTATATCGGGCACTCGTGGTCCCCCAGGTTGAGATCTGGGATTTTAATCGGCCCATACCATCGTTGGGTTCGGGGCGCTTTGAGTTCAAATTGCATCAGCCTGGCCCAGTCAGCGATAGTTTCGTGAAGCGAAATAGTGCGAACACTCACGGATCAAAACTTAGGACTTAAGACCTCCCAGCCCGCATTTGTACTCCCCATTATCGCAGCTCCGCACCCCCACCGTGTTCTGAGGATGGAACCAACAGCGATTTGCCTTTTTTGCTCTTTGAGATTTGGGGAAGGCCACAGGCTGCCACTCGCCTTGCAGGTCTTCCCATGCCCTTGTTTTGGAGGAAGGGCGAACGAATGCATCTACATTTGGGCACCCTCAAAATCATAGTCGTGTAGTGAAAATTCCTACCTCAGAATCAATCATTGTCAGAGTCACATATCACAGGGGAAAACTACCACTCAATGGTTTGGCTGAGAGTTGTTGGAGCAGATCTCTATTACAATATTGACAATATCTATATTGTAATTGTATAACATATATATATATATTATAATTATATAACCTTATATATATATAACATTATATATATAACCGTTTAGATTGAAAGACCCAGAAAGACCCGGGCTCACCCATTTTGCCATTCCTAATGTGCCGTCCTGTGGGCACATAAATCCATGGCCCAATGGGGCTCTTTGAGCCGCGCTTTACATAGGCATTTGGGAAGCACAGTTCAGCTACGAAGACAGTCAGTGTTAGGTCGTACAAGGTAAGAATGTTCCATGTAGCTGGGATGTTTGAAAATGGTTGAGTTCCCCAAAGTTTGAACGTGCCCGTGTCCTGAGGTAGTTGAGACCATTGATGCTTTGGCCATGAAGCGAGAAGATTCCAAAGACTCAGAAACGCCGCTTGGCTGGGAGAGCACATGGTGCACCTGTTCAAAATGACCACATAGCCAATGCAATTCAGTGCGAACTTGGAATGTGCAGAATATGTATATAGGTAGATGGTGGTAGATGACTCAAGTTCATTCAATTTCACCAGCGGAGGGAGGCAACCCACTTGGTTCCCAGGCTGTGTGTCAACCTCCTCTTGCCTGAGAGTCGATTGTGGAAGGCTCCACTGGGGTGGTCCCCACGAAAAAGATAGGAAAGGTATGGAAAGGTTGCCAATATCGGTCAAAATAAGCGTAGACTACTACAGTAAGGGAGGGTCCAGTTGTGTTGAGAAAGTGCACCAAACCATGTAAAGCGATAGGGCCCCCAAAAGAAAACGATAACTTGTAACCATATGAGAGTACATTAAGTTTGGTGTAAACCAAGCAATTAAATATTGTTATGTGCCTTCACGCGATGGCAAAATTGATGAAGAAAATTCAACCTGCAGTGCCCACGTTTCCTGCAGTTGCCATACCATTTGTTGTCCAAGGGGATTGAACTGTTGCTTTCTGCAGGCAGTTGTTTTTTCTCCCAGGTCCCAAAGCAGTATGACTAAACTCAACTAAATGCAACCGAATTCTGAATTAAATTAAAACATACGTTTAAATCTACAGTAATTCTGAATCCCGTCTATAGGCTTTACTTTAATTTGAATTTCGTATTCCTTTGTGTCCTTTTCTTTGTTTTTCCTTCCCTTTTCCTTTTGTGTTCCTTTTGAATTCTGAAGTAAATCAAAGCTGATTTTGAATCCAATTCTGCATTTCATTTATTTCATTTCCCTTTTGATTTGTCCTTTCTTTTTCCATTGTTTGCTTTTCTCGTTCTTTCATTCCTTTTTCCTTTTATTTTTTCAATTGTCCTTTTTGTTCCACGTTCCTTTTTATTTTCCTTTCTTGATCATCAAGGTGTTCGGATTTAGCGATAACCTTAGCGATAACCTAGCGATAACCTTTTGTTGAAAAAGCAACCCCGGATGAGGAATAGACTCATTTGATCCCAACAAGAAGAACTCAACAAAAGAGCGAATAGGTTCTCAACCCTAGGCCATCAGATTGTTTTGAGACTTGGGGAGCCTTAAGCACTTCTTCATAGCTACGAACGCTTGTTTATTGGAACTATGAGGTCCCATCTTCAAGTTCTAGATCTTTTGAGCAGGGAAGTGTGGCGTTTTCTGACGCCATGGCTTATCAAGAGGGGCAATTGCGTGGTGACCCTTTTTCGTTTTCATCGAATTAGTGATCTTGTAACTGTTGGGAACCATTGATCTTAATTAATCAAGTTCAAAGATATTCAAAGTTGAGCTTGTCATTAATGTCCTTCCCTAGGAATGTGCTTAGATAGCTCCTCAACATGTTTGCAAACGCAAAGACAACGAGCGCCCCTTAATCCATTCCCAGCAGTTTAGAGATCTGAATCCGTGAAGCGAATTCCGCTGCATGTTTGCATTATTTAGTGCTGATTTGAACAAAACACTGTAAAGCGATAGGGCCCCAAAAGAGCGATAACCTATTTTCGTACCAAGCATCAACAATTGACTTTGACGGCGGCTCGTATGGAAATGGGGGTTTCTTAAAATGGAGGAAGCCCAAAAACCATCGGTTTCGATTTGGGAGTTGTCCCCTCTTTAGGACAACTCCATACCGGGCCCTGAGCCTTCCTCAGCTGGGCAAAAACCAAAACAGGTGGACCTGTTTCAGCTGCAGCACTTCGGAGGTTTGGAGGCTCCGAGATCATTGGGGCCTGGTGGTAGGGAAATCGGCACCAGCACCATGGTGACAGATATGGTGATGATATTTGAATATATTTGATGATAATCATTGTTAGTGTTGCTATCATTCTTGTCAAGTGTGTTGTTATGGTTTTGATTGTGATTATTGTCGACATGTGTTTCATTGTGTGTCCTTTTTAATTGAATATCATGATGCTTCATTATACTCGTACATTATGATTCATTATGATTCATTATGATGCAGTATGACTATGAACCTAGTTCTCATTGTGATAATGGTCATTTTATTACTATGATAAATCTATGATTGTTATGTTGATGTTTCTGATTTTGATCGTACTAATGTGGTGAACAAACTTCATACACTGCCCAAACTTAGGTATCCAGCTCCATCACCATCACCGATCCGATGCCTTGTCGAACGCTGACCCTGCAGGCGCCTGCGGGACATGGTTTGTTAAAAGCCAACGCCTGGGGAAAACATAGAAAAAGATGTGAACAATCCATGGTCTATGAAGAAAATTATCTTTAAACGCTGGAGTTTCCACATCAATCTTAGTTTACCCTTGGATATGTGATGATATGTGTTAGTTAGTAAGGGCAACCCAGTAACGTATACCTACTGGACCTACCCATTCGGGGATGGTTGAAATCCCGTCCTTGGTTTGTTCATGTTGGGGGCCCATAGGTCCTAGATGGTATTTTAGTGTATTTCATATTGATGGGATCGGATGAAGTGGGTGCCAACGAGATGATAACCATGCTCACCCAACTCTAGTGGTTCGCTGGTGCGAGCGGACACAAAAACCCCCGCAGTGGGCCACATGCCATGGATTTTGCACTATAGTTTTGGTTATTGATTACCTAGTTACTTGACCAATTGGCATATTTGGTCAGGATTTCCGCAGCAATGATGTTCACTTTCCAGCCTCAAATGGATCAGCGGAATGATGAGCCATGATGAAACCGCGATTGATCATGTCTTGCAGAATATTTTTTTTTTTTGCTTACTATCCCCTTAAGTATATGTGTTAGGGTCGTGTAGGCATTCCTAAGACCCCTCATTTGATGGCCACTGCCAGGCAATGCAGCCCAACTTCCGCTCGGCCCTCCATGCGCTGATTGCGCAGGCCTTCCGGTTCGCAATTATCGTCATGGGGGTGGAAACCACCAACCAGATGTTTCATGATGTTTCTATGCCTCTTCTGGAAGAGTAGTCCATGGTAGTCCCTTCAAATGGCATGCAACCATACAACCAGGGTACAACTGGCAGGTTTGGTGCTGTCAGTTCTGAACATTCAAATGATTGGAAAAGAGAATCCGCCTGTCTAATCTGCCTATTTGTTCGCCACAATGGTGTCAGGAAGTGAGGATATCATGTCTGCATTGAGTGAATCTAATCTTAGGCACAAACAGACATGGCCGTCAGGTTGAAGTGCCCCATCAGAATCATATCAGAATGACTGGGGGGGTGTCTTGTTGGCGTCAAGTTAGTCCAGAGATGTGCAAATGCTGCAAATGATTCGCTTGAAAGAAGATAAAGAAGCTTCCAGCAGGAGAAGATCATCAAAACATAAAAAATCATCCCGGATCATCCCGATTCCCATTGTTCCCATTGAAACATGTCGGATTCAGTATCTAGTTGTCGTCATCAGTATGATAGCTACATATAGCTACCATAGTTACCATGATCAGCAGCACTTCGCACTTCACTCCTGCAACATCCTGCAACCAAGGCCTGCGATTGAAGATCGACTCGGTCTGAGTAGCGACGTTGCCAACCGTCTCACCAAACCAGTACCATATACACAGGCATTGTTTGTTCATGGAAAAAAAAAGGCAGCAGACCATGTTCCAAGTTTTGGTCCAAAGGGGTCTTTAAAGCTGCTGTGGGTTTCGTTTGGTGGTGTTGACTTGATGTTTGAACTTTCTAGTTCCCACTTCAATGAGCTTCAATGCGGCCATGAAGGATACAGCAATGGTTCGTCGTGGAAAGTGTCAAACCTATTGGGGATGATTGGGGGATGAATGTCCATTTGCTGGTTATGTGTGATTTTCAAAACCAGGGTGCCAAGTTCTCGTCCCATTTTTTCATTGTCCCGCCGTGTGCAGGCCGCTGAGGGCAGTGAAAAGCTAGCCTGATGGATGTTTCTGAACATTTTTAGTTTAGTCCCAGAAGTGAAGATATTTGTAGATGGCAGATGGAAACAAAATCACTTGGAACATAGCGGAAGCAAGTTTGGGCAAAGTTTGGGGAATCACAGGCAGAGGCACGCCAGTGGCCACGCAAGTGAGCCGATGTGCGGAATCAGCTCCAGAAACCCAGCCCGAGCAGAAAAGGCTTACGTTTTGGGAATGGCGATGAACCAATGGCCAATAGCGTTCAAAGGTATAGGGGACCCACATGGCTAATTATTAGAGGTAGGATCGAGGCTGGAAACGGAATTTCCAACTGAGCACCTGTTTGTCCTTTGCATTCCATTTGGAGGCAAGGGTTTGAGTGATGACACACCAAAGAATTTCAGTCCACTGGTAATGCCAGGGTATGGGTCCAACCATTGGCAACCTAGCAATCACCACGATACTGTTGAGAATATCTCATTTCAGAATCATCATCTACATCTTTTGGGGGACTGCTTGGGTTTGACCCAGTTTTGATTCTCATTTGGGAAACAAGACTGCGCGGAGATATGCTTCCTGCAGCATGCTCGTCATCATTACCGAAGCCGTATGTATCGCCAGCCGCAATGATGGGCCGGCGCAGGACAAGGCGCGATTGGCTCACCCTCCTGAACCAACCAGGGTGATGAAAATCAGCACCTCAAAGGAAGATGACTTCGTACTGGAAATGGGCTGGATTTCCAATGTATAGATGTTACTTCCCATATTTTTACCCTGGATAGTCAACCCCAATCGACTGATTGGTTGGGATTGGTTCAAACCACGAAGCAGTCGAAGCAGGTATTGTCTCCCTGAACTTGAGGGAACCGCCGCCCCCCTTGCTTTTACAAATGGATTCTTTTGAGGGATGTTTCTGGGTCTCCCGAAAATTAATGAAAATGAGGCACAGCAATGTGAGACGCAGACAAAGTGAGAAAGGGGGAGAAGGAGGGAGAGATGGAGAGAACAAGAGAGGCAGAAAGATACTGTGAAGTAGAATGGATCCAATGAAACCCTGTGTGGGGTTGGAAACTTCACACGTGCTGGGTCATCGTGCTCTTGGGTAACTTTTGGATAGTTTTGGTGGAAACGAGGTTAGTGATCAAAACGAGACCAGGGAAGGGAAACCTTGGCCCAGGCCGCTGTGCGCAGTAGCATGCTTCCTCCTGCTGTGTGTTTGGAGCAAGGTGGATTGAGGGACATGAAGCTTGCAGAGCTTGTTCATGTAGCATCACTGGATACATTTTGTCATTTCAATATTGCCAATCCCTGAATTGGGATGGGTTGAATCGAAATCTCCGGAGCAAGTTTGGACTGGCAGGATGTATATAGCTCACCTGAGTTGTGATTTTGTTTTGGTGATCAGCTAAAATTTCCCCGTTTATGCCATGGATATATCATGATATATCACAATATATACGTGTATATATTATATATATATGTGGATGGACAAAACCCGAATTGTTGCAACACCCAGAAGTTCAACAATGCCAGCAACCCCCCATATTTAACAAAAGATAACAAAAGAAAATAATCCAGTAACCAGGGATCCTAGGGTATGGCAAAACGATGAGGATTCTTGTGGATATTTGTATAATAACCCGTCTTAATCATTCTTAATCTGGTAAGGGATCCTAGGATATTGAAAACATTGGCTGACGCCAACCCATTGAGTCACCATGACTTCACGCTCGGTCTCAGACCTTCGTGTCGAACCTCGCCCAGCGTGGCGCAGCAGGCGGGGCTTTCATATTGTTTCAATGTGTTGCAATACACGATTTGGTTTAATTTGGGGTGATTTAGGAGCACTCTATCTTAGAGAAACACTACAATATGGTGGCATACTGTTCGACTTTTTCTGGGAGAAATAAGGAAAGATATGAAGAAACAACAACAACAACAACAACAACAACAACCACAACAACAACAACAACAACACCAACAACAGCAGCAACAACAACAACAACAGCAGCAGCAACAACAACAACAACACCAACAGCAGCAGCAGCAACAACAACAACACCACCAACAGCAGCAGCAGCAACAACAACAACAACAACAAACATGAGATCGAAAAAAAACTGAAACGAAACTGCTGTGTTTTTTTCGGCTGAGTTGCGGACTCATCAGCTTGGAAGCAGCCAGTGCATGATGCATTTCTGGTTCAGAGGGCACACCAGCTGCCTTGAGCACCGCGGGCCGTAGGCGCTCGCTCACGGTGCTTCTTCGGTTTCTCTTTTTTTTAGGGTAGGTACCCTGGATTTGCTGAAGGTGGCTTTTTACTTTCCCGTTGGTCAATCATGGTCAAAGCGCTCATTTTTATGGGGAATGGATGTGAATGGATAAAGTTAAGGAAATATGTTTGATCTTGTTTGATTTTGTGGTAGCTCCTCTGGTGCAACTCCCAGGTCTTTTGCTCATAACATGCTTCCAGTCGAGCCTCGTTTGAAACCCTTGGGCGCCACGATTCTCCACTACGCGGATGGTGCAGACACAAAGGTGGAATTCAAACGCTGTCATTCCTACAGCGGTTGCTGGATGCGCTTTCAAACATCATTTTCTTTTTGCAGATGTTCCTAAATTTCCAGAAATCAACTAATATGGATCCCCCGAACCCTCAACTTGAGGCTTTCCCAAAGCGCCTGGCCAGGTTACATCCCTTATGGCTTGAGCGATGCAGATGCCAAGTCAGATTGTTCTGTGGAGGATGCGGATCCATGCGACGTGGTGTGGCCCGGCACCGATGAAGAACACGAGGCTCCTGTGCGCCCACCGGCGGCCGCGAGTGGATCGAGTGGATCACAGGAGCCGGTGAACGTTCAGCGTGAACGGGATCGAGCCACTATGGGAGAAAAGGTTATCGTAGGACAGGGCGCTGAAAAAAGTGGTCAGCCACAGAGTTTGGTTATGTTTGGTTACTCCGGGTTGAACATGGGCTCCGCCCAACTTTTTCAGAGGTGGTTGCGCGCCATCTATTTAACAGTGAAAAAATCCTTTCCCAAATATACCCGAAACAGCCAATATGCCTGAAGATGGCGCAACCCAACATGTGCAAAATGCACAAATTTGTGCCATCTACCCCATTTTAAGATATTTTAAGTTTAAAATCCATCTTTCAGGAAAGGATGTTTGGTCATCAAAACTTTGATGAAAAGGGTTCGTCCGGTTGAAGTTAAGTTTTGAAGGGGAAAAACAAATCATGTATAATAGATGGCGCAACCACCTGGGACGGTGCCATCCAGTTGCTCTTGAAAAGTCTTGCAAACAATGCCCCAAAAGGGAATAACCCTACTGCCACAATAGATCGAACCAATTCTTGAGTGTGGGTCCCCGCACGCCATGAACACCAATATGTCAGAATAGATGTGTAAACGGACAGTAAGCGGCGCTTTAAAGAGGGTTGGGTATAGATGAAGGGAAATGCAGAAAGGGGAGGATCTACACCAAAACACTCCGGGAATAGATGCTCCATTCCTGTGTGAACACCTGTAAACACAACCAATCCCCAAAACCTGGGAATACATGGTGCAACCCCCAAAAGGGGCTGTGCAGAAATGGAAGCATCTACAATAAAACAATCAAAACACCGCGGGAATAGATGTTCCATTCCCCCTGCAAACCAAGCCAAACCTAAAAATTAAATACAGGAATAGATGGCGCAACCCCCAAAATGGGCTGCAAGTCACCTCAAAACACAGCTGACTGAAAAGGCGGGATCCCCAAGAAATCTACCAAACACTGTGGAGAACATGCAAACCCAACCAAACCCAAAAAAGGCAGGAATAGATGGCGCAACCCCAAAGAGGGTTGCAAGTCCAACAACAAATTGCTGAAATTGCAGGTTTTGCAGAAAATCCACCAAAACACCATAGGAATAGACGGTGCATACACGTGGGAACACCTGCAAACCCAAACCCAAAAATGCAAGAAGAGATGGCGCAACCCCCAAAAGTGGCTGCAAGTCACCTCAAAACACAGCTGAAAAGGCGGGATCCCTAAGAAATCCTCCAAAACACCGCGTGAATAGGTGCTACATTCCCGTGGCAAGAGCTGCAAACCCAACCAAAACCCAAAAATGCGGGAATAGATTAATAGATGGTGCGATGGCGCAACCCCCAACTTGGAGACATGTCAAAGGTTTTGCATGGTAGCCAGTGGGAGCAACATCAAAAACAAACATCAGACATCTCGATTTCAGGTTTGCGAGATTCTTGGCATAGATGGCGCAACCAACTATGAAACGGGGCAATGAGATGTCAGGCCCTTTTGAGGTGTCAAATTTCTAAAAGTCGGCGCCATCTTTACGCGCACTTTTGTAAATGGCAGAGCCATCTTATTTTGGTAGGGTGTAATATGTGGTTGGTGGATTCATTTGATAATCATGATAAACCTAAGCTGGGATGATGATTTCAAATGACGAACGAATCTCTTTTTGGGGGGCCACACCACCAACCAGACGGGTTGCTGTTGAAACCCCAATGCACTATACCCCGCTGACTGTACCCAATTCTAAAGTTTGGACAATAGTAAAACACATATAAAAAATAAACACCCACGAGATCCCATGAGTGGTTGGAGTGGTTGACTTTTCGCATTACCACGTTCCATCCACACAGTGGGAATTGTTGGGCAATTTTTCTCCGTTCAGCATACCACCCGCCCCAAAAGAAGCTACCATTTTGGGCCTTTTCTTGCTTGCCTTTTTGCAAACCCTGAAGGATTTGGGAGGGCACTGCGAAAGGCCGTGAGGGATACGGATAGCAACTGGGCTCGATGTTTTGAGGGATGGTTGGTGTTGCGAAGAGGTTTCTAATGGCCGAAATGATGTGAATGCACGCAATTCCAATCAATTCAGTACATAGCACATTGCCTCATTCCATTACTCATTCATTAAAAACAAATAATGTTCATCTTCTATGTGCATTGGCTCTTGCTGCCAGCGTCCAGTCTCACTGGTCGCGAGGCACAACGGCTGGTCACAGCTTCTTTGATTCTGGCGGAAAGAACATGGATTTGGACGACTTCATTTGGGGGCTTCATCAACGTGCAGGTGCTCCCCCGGTATCTTTTGTCTATGCCTTCGTTTATATTTGCAGGCGTGGAGTCTTCCCGGGGGGAGGGCAGGGGGATTCTTGTCCTGATGAGAGTCTAGAGTTGCCACACTACCTATAGATGGCCCATCTTCCGTATTAAAGTATCCTGGAGAAAAAAGGAATATAGACAGGACTTGTGGACCTGCTCCATGGGAATATGGTTGCTGAAAACAACCATGGAATGTTATGCAATATTGGAAAAGAAAACCATATTGAATCAAGAATCATGACATACGTCATCCACATCGAGATATCCGTGGACAACACAACTGCACCCCAAGCGACCGCCTGCCAGCCTGCGAGGATGTCCGAGAGCCAGATGGAAGAACTGAATCCCCGCACAGTTCATCATTTACTCCTAGCAGCTGTGACCATTGCTGCGAAGACACCTGTCTTCTACTGGATGGCGTCTGTGAGGGTATCCTCTATAGTTAAAGCTGGCATCGGTGCATTGGAAAATTGCAATTGTTTGCGGGTAAATCAATGTAAGGAAACATATGTCGTATGGAAAAGTGTGGATCATTTGTTCGGCTATTTTTGATTACCAGGGGGTAGGACCACTTGAACCCCATTTTTTTCAGGATTAACTCGCAAATTTGAATGAAATATGATGAAATCTCAAGTTTCTTGTCCACTTGGGCCCAAGGATGCAACAGCCACAAAGCTTCGACGTCAATCTCTATGCACAGGCGGGGCACGTCACATGTGAGCAGCTTCAGCTTTTGGAAGCGAAGTTCCTGGAGTTGTTGCAGTGGAACGTGGATGTTTGCCACAAGAGCTTCAGAAGGATTTTCCGCCTCCTGAGCCAAGCAGCTGCTTAGCATCGTATACATGGCATATGGCAGCCATGGTGACGACTGATGTAAAGCCTCGACCTTGACATGGCCTTTCTCGGCAGCTTCTCCGTGCATGACTTTGAAGAGAGATTGGAAGCAAAAGAGAACGCTGGCTGGGAGTTTGACATATTTTGAAGAACTGATCATTCATCTTCATTGTTCATCCTATTTGGATCCATTTGGATCAACGTTTCTCAAGTGGGTTCATGTTTAAACCATCGACCAGAAGCTTGGCCGGGGTCCGAAGCTGCTAAGCTTCAGCCACAGCTGAGGTGTGATTGATGGCAGGTGGCGAGTGCGGGAGCCCGGGTGACTGGGATTCTGGGATTCTCAGACCAGAAATCCAGTTTTTTTCACAGAATCACTTCCATTTTTTCGACTCGCGGTGGCCCGGTGGCCGCAACCATATGGGTATGGATCAATACCTATTAATACCATTTTTAGGGGGATGAACATCCATTTACCAGCTATTTTGATGTTCACCAGGGGTACAAGGTTTTGACACACTGCCATATGTTTCCTGGATTGATCATCTCAATAGAATCCACTTGACAAATGCCCTTTGACAGCGTCCTCGCCAGCCGATTTCAAAACGGCTCAGGTGAGCCGCGGCGCTGAAAAGGAAGCGATCAATGCGGGAAGACCAAGAAGTGGAGATTCACAGGGGGCTTGCGGTGGCCCGCTTGAACTGATGGATAGTATACATATTATATATATATATTATATATAATAACCACAGTAATTAATAGTGGATATAACATTCATATAACCATATATAACCATGGCATTAATGAATTCAATAATCAAGGCCAATGAAGGCAAGATGGAGGGACCGACATGTCAGTGACAGATAGAGCGAGACACAGAGAGACACATAGTGAGAGAAGCAGCCAGGAGGTGAGAGACATAGAGAGATAGAAAGTGAGACAGAGAAAGAGAGACAGGAACAACGCGAAGGAGACAGACAGAAAGAAAGAGACAAATAAAAAGACAAATAGAGCCCAGAAGGAGACGGAAACCAACAAGCTGGCATACAAGCAGACGCGGACAGACAGAAAGAGTGGATTACGAAAAAGAGAGAGAGAGAGAGAGAGAGGGAGGGAAAATAAGCATGCAGACAGGCGGACGGACAGGCAGCCAGGCAAGAAGGCAGGGAGCAGAAAACAGATGGATAAATAGGCAGAGAGCTAGCTGGATGGATGGATGGATGGATGGATGGATGGATGGACGGATGGATGGATGGATGGATGGATGGATAGGCAGAGATAGGGAGAGACAGACAAACAGAAAGACAGAAAGAGTAAAAAACATAGAAAAACATAGGTAGACTCAAGTTGGAATGCAGGTTGCTCCTTATTCTTTTGCGGTCAGTGGATATGCCACATCCAATTTTTGAATTCTTCCTCTCGCAGAATATGTGAAGAGAAAGGCCAAGTTTCTGCGCCGTTGAAGGTGCCCCAACTGGAGTTGGAAGTAGAAGAAGACCTGGCGCGAAAGGAACAGGAGATGCTCGGCAACATTCGGCGGACCTGGGAGGACGTAAAAAGATGGACGGGGGCAGAATTTGGGGAAGTCTTGGGTGGGTAGTTCAGTAAGTTTAGTACGTTAGTCTGTTGCGATCTGTTGCTATGAATAGGGAGAGAGAGAGAGAGATACATACATACATACATACATTACATTACATTACATTACATTACATTACATTACATTACATACATAACATACATAACATACACAACATACACAACATACACAACATACACAACATACAGAACATACATAACATACATAACATACATAACATACATAACATGCATAACATACATAACATACATAACATACATAACATACATAACATACATAACATACATAACATACATAACATACATAACATACATAACACACATAACACACATAACATACATAACATACATAACATACATAACATACATAACATACATA
>Ga0126342_10001653_pt1 | contig 32256 bp, 19 predicted proteins | sample Cyp1metagenome_FD_92528 | JGI IMG/M metagenome (GOLD analysis project Ga0126342, IMG submission 92528) | Coral microbial communities from Lord Howe Island, Old Settlement Bay, Australia - Cyphastrea 1 metagenome | ecosystem: Host-associated > Invertebrates > Cnidaria > Coral ...
ATATGCCAGATAGAATGTCAAATAGAATGTCAGAAGATATGTCAGATAGAATGCCAGAAGATTTGCCAGTAAGAAAATGTATAAATGTCATGGTGGGGATCACACGAAGTAAAGTAATTATTGGTCATCCAACTTCTCACTATGACTCACTATGTAGCAACTTCTACCGAGCATCTGCAGAAACACTCGCAATCCGCTTCTGTCCCAGCCCTTGCAATCTCCAGTTTTCCCCTGTTTCCCGTTTCTCAAAGGTTCAAAGGTTGATTAAAAACAAATCACATGATTCCTTGGACATCTCCAGTTTGATCTTAGCATCTTAGCACTACTTCCATCTCAACAAGCCACCAAATTGATCTTCAACGCAGATCCATGTCCTGCTGGGCATGCAACGGCAGAGTTGCACGGACACGATCCAGGAGTGCCATAAGTCTGGCAGATTCGAAGAGCTCTCCTGTGTCACAAATGGCAGGCAGCTGACTGATGCTGACTGGTGCTGCATGGAGATTCCACCCTTGAGGTGTTGCAAGACACCAAAAGGCCAACCTGGATGAAGAGCTTCCGCATCTTCCTCTACCGGAAACAATCCACACCTTGGACCTAAGCATCAAGAAACCTCCAAATTCGAACTTCCACCAATCCACAGATCAACATCAAGCCACATCACTCTCTCTCTCTCTCTCTCTTCCCATCACCATCAAGCCATCAGTCCTGGTGTTGATGACACATAGCCCAAGCCCAGGCTCAAAGTGCTATGGATGGTGGCCAACACGCCATCCACCCTGTCACTGACCTTCAACTCGAAGGGTGACATGGGATGCCCGATGCCTCAGCCACCAATGGCACCAATGGGGCCCCAAATCATCCATATTTTAGTAGGATGATATAGGATGATATAGGATGATCCATGAAATAAACCATCCAGCTATTGGGGATCCCCCATTTTAAGAAACATTCAGGGGTATCATGAATGAGTGATAAACATACCAAATTCTATCATGTTGGGTGATGAATGGGGGTGATAACCCCTGCAACCGAAAATAGGTTAGTCTTGGAGTTAACATTAATGGTTGGAGACAGCAGCAAAATGTCCTTTGCACCTAGCTTTCAACCCGTTGGCAAGGCATCTCAGAATGATTCAGCGCGCCAAATGTTTTTTTTTGCCTGCTCCCTTCCAGCTCAACTCCAATGAGTAGATTTTCAAGACTATGAAAAGGTGAAATCGGGGTGCTATGCAGATTCAGGAAGTCATAGGAAAACCCACACAAAACTTACACGCAGTATGGGCCAGTATGGAAATCTAATTCCTGAAAATGACCAACATTCTCAGAACTGCAGTTTTTGGGGGTCTGAAATCTTGACATCCCCTGCAAGCCAGCCGCTGATTTGCTCATCAACCAGGCTTTCACACCAGCGCTTCATCTTGGAAAGGGCAGAACCAAAGGGTGCCTGCCATGGTCATGGATGCCATAGGTTTGTGAGGGCTACTATTCCAAATTTGGCTGGCCTGTTTATTATTATAGCACTTGATACAAATGATGTTCACAGCTTACGTCATGATTCATCATGCCAAGAGCACTCAATACCACAGATTCATCCAGATTCACTGACTGGTAAGATCAAAATCTTTGGGGATCTAGGGGGAGGCTTGCCGGAAAATCCCACATTTACTTCGATGATTTCCCATTAAGAGCTCCACTTACTTGGTTATAGTTATGTAATATGCCATTAATATGCCATTAATATGCCATTAATATGCCATTAATGTGCCATTAATTACATCCCCATAGGTATTCCTAAGTACATCCGCATAGATAGTCATAGGTAAATGCTCATTTAGTTGGTTAGCTAAAAAAATACAGTATGCCAAAAGAAAAAATGCCATGAAAATTATATCCCCATATTCCAAATGACATCTCCATAGATCTTCCCCTAGATCTTCCCGGGCCATCCCGGGCCCCACCTCTGGAGCCAGGCTCGTCATGGCCTCTGTGGTCTCCGCACGACCGGCATCTTGGGCTCCGAAGGAACTGATGCTGGCCAACATGTCGGCCACATAGCCACTACCACCTCCTGGTGGAAAAAAAAAAGCCAAAAAAAACCTGGGAAAAATGGGCGGATATCTGATCTTTGGATGATGCCCATGGGGGATAAGAATGATGGGAATATCTATGGGAATAGAATGATATAATATATATATATATATGTGTGTGTGTGTAAATAATGGGAAAACTATAATTATGGAATACTAACTTCAAGGAAAACCATGTCGGAAAACCATGATGAAATGATATGAAATGTGGGAGTTTACTTGGGGGCGGTGTCTTTTTTAAGGATCCGCCTTGAGGGTTTCAGAGGTAGATCATCTGTGGAGTTTCTTTTTGAACATAACTTGGAAATCCTTTGAAGGTGTCATCATCTTCGCTGTCTTCACTTGGATGTTCCTGAAATCTGGATACATCTGGATACCTAATAATCTACCGAGGCAGTCTTTTTTCCTTAATCACGGGAGTTTTTAATTCCCAACCGATGAAAGCAAACCAAACAAAAATGGAATATGACCATAGTAAGAGTATGACTCAACAACACCCCTGCAGTACCCTTTGCTGGGTTTCAGAGCTTCATAGAGCTTCCCAACCCCTTCCAACCAGTTCAAGAATCTCAAGCCTCCGGCTGTCCTCGCATCTTCTGGAAGGGTAAGGGGTGCATAGGCGCACAGCCCTCCAGCATATCCCAGATCTCGGAGCGCAAACCTCCACTCCAGCGCCGGATGAAGTCCTGGAAACCAGGCGAAGCATGACGAAGCTCAGGAATCGCTCATTGCAAGTAGCCTGGATTTCTACTGCAAGGACTGCAATGTATTAACCGTATTTTAAGACTTTCAAGACTTACAGGAGTGTGCAAGGCCGAGTGCTGTACCAATTTTCAGAAGCTGAAATCCCAAAACCAGAAGCTTGCTACAGAAACTAGTTCCCGTTTGCTGGCTGGACCGATTGTCACTCTATCCAAGCTAAGTTGGCAAACCTAAACTGCAACGCTACGTAATCCATGTGTAGGGTTTATGATTCACTACTAGTGTTTTACCCATGGTTTTACCCATGGTTTACCCTGTTTTTTATCGATGTTTTTTTCCCCACAGTGAAGGGGACCAAGGGGACCAACAAGCCTTGGTGATGCCCCACCCCAGGGACCCAGGGAGCAACGGCTCGGAGCCGTCGGAGCGGAGCTTCCTGGCCCGGCCTGGCCCCTGCCACAGCTGTAGAGATCCGCCACATGTGCATCCGCTGCCAGCACCATGCGTCGTAAGGCTCCGCGCAACTCATCCTGCTTGCCACTGCTGCTGGCCTGCGGCCAAGCGGTCTATGTGTGGTGTGGATGAGCTGGAGAAAAATAGGTGCTTGATGCCAGTTTTTGTCAGCTAGAGCATCTGAAATCTATTATTAAAAAAAAACATAAAGATGGGATACAGGAAGTGATAAGCTGCATGTAACATAACAAATTCTTATAGATTCTTCAAATATTTCACATGGGTCAGGATACCTTCAAGCTACAGTGGCACGTCATGAGCTGCCAAGGCCTTGAACCTCTCGGTCTCGAAGGCAATGATGGTTTGATAGAAAGGGCTGCTCTCAAGGCCCTGTGCGTATTGCGCGTGGATGACATTCATAGAAACACATGAAGAAAACCTTTCCAAACACCTGTTTTGATACCAATGGATTTTTGGGCCCTAAAACTTGCGTCATTCCACAACGTATCACGAAGTCACTGGATGTGTCACTGGGATTTACTGGGTATATTGCCACCTGCCCAGCTCCAAAGGTGTCGCACAGACTTTGCACCAACGTCATGGCTCGCAGACTTCCAACTGCCCGTCCCAACGACAGCGGATCCTGCGGGAGGTGTTGGTTTTCTTGTTCAGGTGCGAATGATGGCAATGATGTCGGGTATTAATGATACTAACAATGAGGCGTTCATATACATACACTACGGCTAGGATACAGTATGTATGTTTGTTATAATTGTTATATATATGTACATTATATATCATTAAATTATATGTTACCGGTATATTATAGTTCATAGTTTTAGACATACATACAGTACATATACACACACACACACTAGCCATGCCTATACGTAGGAGTAAGGCCTCAGCCAGGCAAGAAATTACCAGTTGCAGAACCATGTCATGATGCTTTTCTCGCTTTGCACATCATGGCCAATAATTTCAATCAACATGATCAGGCAAGTGGACTGCAGTCATCACCCAGCACCTTTTGAAACCTCTCTATTGGAACCTCCTCCTCGGTGTCCGAATTCAGACATGTCCAATTCATTTCCACCTGGGGGAAGTGCTGGCTTTGCCAAGCACACTTTCGCCCCCTGAATTCACTAAACGAGTTGCTGTGCTTCGAGCGTTTTCCGATGGAAACCAGGCAATTGTCCAAATCTTGGGACATACTGAAAGTAAATAGATGGACTCCTTAAGCAAATACAAACAGCTGAACAGCACTGAATGGGGCAAGTACATTCACGTGTATATATCTCGTATATCAGATATATCACCTATTGTATTCATCAATATTCATGTATAGTCATGTATATTTGATTATATGTGTACATCGATCCACATCACTCCAAGTCACAGCCAACCTGAATTCTTATGACTTCCGCGATTCCACCGAGCGGCCACATCCAGACTGACGTTCGGGCCGTTCGGGCCGTTCGGGCCGTTCAGGACAGTAGACCACAGGGGAGGGAAAGTCAGTCCTGAAATTCAACACCCCCGTCATGTAAGAGTTACTGTAAGTTCCTTTCTGGGGCCATTGCCTTAAGAATTCTTTCAGAGTGCCCTTGGGCCCCTTGGGCTCTTGCACTCGCGAAAGTCTCCTGAAAGCCCCTAAGGTGCCACCCAAACTGGTGCCACCTGTGCCAGTGGAAGGGCGACGAGCAGAGCTGCCCTCGCGCCGTGCCACATCCTGACTTCTGAGACTTCTGTTGATTTGGGCTGTGGAATTCCAAGTTCTCTCGAAGGATTCTTTCTGGAAGCCATGGTTTCATGCAGACCTTCCCTTCAACCAATTCTGTGCAGTGCAAATTCTCAAAAAGGTTGAACAATTGGTCAAACAACTGTACATTAAAAATGCGACATCAAAAATTGATGGGCGATCCTGGCCCATCAAATGATTTACTTCTACAGATTCAACACCAAGTACTACTTCGCACCTCAACAAGTAGCCCTGTAAGATCCTGTAAGTAGAGTTGACCCACCTACACACGATATCAATATAACATAGTATATAAAACATAGCAAAACATAGTAGAACATAGTAAAACTACAAACAACCAAACAACCAAACAAAAAATGGCAACAACCAACTTGACCTTCCAACCAAAGCCCTTCGCCCAGCCACTCGTCTCATCAAGACATCCGCCGTTACAGCCCGTTGCAAGGGCAGGCCGCAGGGGGCCGAGCGGATCTGATCGGGATGGCTGGACATCCATTTGGCCTCAGCTTATCGGGAAAAATTGGGAAAGCCATCTGTTGTATAACCCATATGCCATATATTCCATGTATGGAATATTTATCAACATTTGCCCTAAAAATCACCCAAAGGTAGGCAAATATACCATACATGGAGTATATGGGTAAATGGATTTAAATTTAAATCGTGGATGTTCCGAATCCGAATTCCATGGCCATGTTTCATTACCAAAGGGTAACTGGAACTCCCTGTGATGATCTTCGAACCCCACTCATGTAATGTATTCAAGATCTTCAAGCCTACCCGTTCATACAAGTCAAATACCTTCAAAGACAAATCATCCCAACAAATATCTTTCATATCCCCTCATCTCCCAAAGCACCACATGTCGCGTGAATTGTCCCCATTTGAAGATCACCATTTGGCATGGCACATCTACCATCCCCAAGCTCCCCCCAAGCTCCCCCCAAGCTCCCCAAGCCCTACCAAGCCCCAGCATTCTCCAAGCGTCTCGTTTGTCATATCGATCTCGCGCCACGGGATCCGACAGGGTGTCGTAGGCCTCGCGCAGGGCGGCAAAGGCTTCCTCCGCGGCGGAGCTTTCTTCCAGGCCGCAGGACAGCAATTTGTCGGGATGAAGTTTCAAGGAGGCTTTGCGGAAGGCCCTTCCAATCTCCTGGCGGTGGATAGATGGATGGGAGGAAACACTGGAAAAGGGACTGTGAAGACGATGATGGCGCAACTGGTTAAGAATGATCTTAATACAGTGATACAGTGACTTCAAATATGAGTGGGGGAATGGTGGGGATAGAGATTCTGGTGGAATATGGTCAAATAGGCAAACACTGTCACGAATCATTGCCTGAGGAGAACCCTGCATTATATGTGACCCGCACTTCCAATGCCGAATGTCATATGTCATAAGAAAGCCTTAAACATCCTAAAAATATCTTTAAACATCTCATTGTTAAAACTGGATAGAACTGGAGGTTCCCCTTCTTTTTCCCTCCCCGTCTCCCCAACCTTGGCAGTTGCAGTGCTCCGTATGCCCAAGAGCTCGTAGTAATCATCACGCATCGCTGGCCATGGCGGAGCCACCAGGGCCGCTGCTTGAGCACCGATACGGCTGCCGCACCGTCCAGTCATTCCACGACATGTTGGCTCAAGCTGTGGTGCAAAGTCTTTCAACATGGGTATAGATCCAAGGTCCAAGATGATCTAAGCAAATCCCAATAAATACCAAAAGACTCAATCTTATCTCTCACATATTCAATTATCATGTCTAATCATTTGCCATCAAGCATTGCGAAACATTATCATGATTATCCATTTATACACATATTTACACTACATCTTTTCCAGATCAATAGCGTCTTGGCCACCATATGGCCACCAGCACCGCCCCTCCTGAGACTCGATGGCCTTGGAGAGGTGTTTCTGGATGCGTTGCTTCGGCGACGACAGGCTGGACTTCAACATGTCGGAGATCGAAGCACCTGAGGTCATTCCAGGGTCGCTTGATCGGAGGCGTCCCTTTTGAAGGGATGGGTTGGATCCTGGAAATGGGAGTACTGGGCCGTCCGAGTCCAACTAAGTGGATATACAACATAAGTTATGTGCGGGGCTTATATCATCTTATATCAAGTTATATCCCAGCTTGTGGAGGTTATTACCATTGGTATACCCAATTATAAGCTCAATTGCACCCCAAAGATCCCCAAAGTACAAGTACCTCAAATTCAAATGGATTAGCGTGGACTCTGATTGTTTTCCCGCATTAAAATGCGACATGTTTGGGACAAAACCAAATGGAACGTATGATTGAGTATTGATGAATAACGATGGAAATGCAGGAGGCCAGTTGAGAGTTGAAAGAACAAAATTGGATCAGTGGGTGTTCCCTTTTATATCTTGTCTTGGTTGCAAGACCTGGAATGCTCAGAGTCACCATATTTATCCACTTTTGGCTGCTGCCCTGTGCCCCCCAGGCTGATTGAAGGCAGAGATTTTGAAATGCAGAAATGGAAAAGATTGAAACTTTCACATCCAACCAAATGGACCACTGGACCACCGCTATCCAAACGGGGTGGTCCTAACATATCCATCGCTATCCATCGCTATCCATCACTCAAAACCTTTCTGGTGCATCCAGCAACCCCCTGGTTCAGCCAAGACACCTCCATCTGTGGCAAAGGCGTCATCCAGGGCGACCAACAAATTCAGCACCGCTTCTTCCAACTCGTTGGTCCAAGATCCATCCCAAACCCAGTCATACCTTGCGACAACTCAGACTCTGCTGAGGATACCCAAAGCCATGCGACAGCACAAAGTTTTACGTGACAACGTGGTGACTTGACACTGAACTCGTTTGGAGCCAATGCTCAGGGCAATAAAACAAACTTGTTCATACCCTCTTTCAATCAAACCTGCCTGGGCAGTGAGTCGTCATCCATTTACTTGTCCATTAAGATAATCTTCTCAAAAAAATGATGTTGATGTTGATATTCCTGCCAGCCGTGATTATTCAATATTACTCAGACAGCTCCCCTGTTTTTTGGCATATTCAGAAACCCTGGCGACCACCGTGGTTGCGGCTGAGATCACGCATCATTAAAGAGGTCCAGTGCTTCTCCATACTCTCCGAGCGGAGAACCTTGGGGAAGGCCGGACGCAGCTGGAGCAAGCTTTTGAATGGAGAACCAATGGCAACCCATGGTAGAACCTCTTATGCAATATCAGTTAATGTATGTTAATGTCTAAGTCTATGTAGACCAAATATTCAAAATATATGTAACATGAAGATTCATAAATAAAACATATCCTTTCAAGAATTGAAGGCAAATGCGATCGTCAATTTTGAAGATTGACATTCTTTGGCATAGCCGGATTGGCAATCACGGTGCCCTGTGTTGCCCTTACAATAGTGCCTGTCATGGACTTTCTCACCTCTACTAGGGTGGAGATGCTTCTGAAATACTGGCAGCTACCAGTAGCCGTAGCCTATCCCAACATGTCCGGAAGTGAGGAAACAGAGCCCCCAAACCTCAAACTACTTGTTCTGTCAGCATTTTAGGGACTGATAGCGCACGTGGTTCAAACAAACCAGCTCAACCATTGTCAACCGAGCTAGATCCAAGGCCACGAGGTGACAGTCCGAGTAGCTCACCATGAACCAACAGCGCTCCACCATTTGATCTCCATCACCGGTGGCGACCCGGAGTTCGTGCATCCCAAAATCTTCCAATAGAAAGCTGGTCCTTGGCGAAAAAGCAGGCACCAAGTGATTGGTGGGGTGAACATCATCCACGCTTTTGTTGATCACCCAATTCAAACATTTTTTGGACACACCTGCCGGAATAGCTTCGAACACTATACTGTAACTATTAAATATATATATATAATATGATATAATATGAGATATCGATAGATATCGCATCTTTGGCTTTATAAACACTTGTTGATCTTGTTGCCCATTGCCAAGTCAACTGGCATTGTAAGTCATTGCAGTGCCACAATGTGCCACATTCCCATGTTGCTGCGCCCAACCTGGACTGTCTCACGATGAGCGCAGCACCGAGAGTCGGCTCCCCGATCCGCAGTGCCAGCACCTCCCCACTGGGCAGGACCACGCCGGCCCGGAGGCCCTTGGCATCGCTGGGCTGAAATTCCTGCAGGCCGGTCATGTGCAGCACCGTGCCCACGTGTGGTGGGCTGCCACCTCCTTCGAAAATCACCTGGGGCGAGGTGGGCGGTCAGAGGATGTCCATCAAATAGGTTTTCCCACACCCTGCTCTCATCCAATATAGCTACGTATGTATAGTTTAGGTTGCTGGTACACCTCACCTGATGACCTGATGTTTCTGCCCCATTCTGTATCCACCTCCCCTTCTTGAGAAACTCTGGACATGTTGGTTGGACCATCCAACATGACCGGCCTCCAGGGTCGCGGCTTTGTTGCGTTGCACTTTGCAGCCGCGGGTCGGCAAGTGACCAAACCTGAGGTTCGAACTCTGGCATCCGGGCTGGAAAAACATCAACCAACTTGAAGACATTGAATGACCATTCAAAGAGAAGTTGGCTAGCAACATCTAGCAACCATGGTGACAAGATGTTTCAGGGCCACTAGCCAAGTAGAGCGCGTGCTCCTTCTTTGAGGGGGACTTGCTGAAGGTGCTCTTAAGACGATCACTCTCCAAAAAAAAAAAAACAGACTCTTTCAGTATTGACCTCTTTGACATTTTCAGATACCAACACCATCCAATCAGTTTCAGAACCTCTGAAGAGGCAAGGAACTGACATGAACTCAGATAGAGTGTCAAGGAACAGTATCCATAAATCCATTACCATTCAAATTTTAACTTCTAAATTCTGGGATCAATGTTTTGGCATATCAAAATAAATTATTCAAAATCCATATGCCTTATCCTGATGATTTCCGTCCATGTCACTGGTTCTCCTTTCCAGTTGCCACATCATGTTCCATCTCCTGCAGCATCTTCCAGGGCCCAAGCCGTCATCGAAGTGCAAAACTCCCAAGTTTGATCATGTAGGTCAATGTAGGTGTTCAATTTTCCATGGTTTTCCTTGACTTCAACTGCTTTTCATGGGTCTTCCCAAAGTCTTTCAATGGGCGTCCAAAGATTCTTCAAAGTTTTTCCAGCGTTTTTGCCAGCTTTTTCTACAGAATCCTCCTCTAATGACTCATATTTCTCCAGATTTTCCCAAGAATTCAGATGCTCCACCCTTCTCCCATCTTCTCCCCATTGCCATCCCTTGCCCACCGTCAGCGCGGCCAGGGCGTCATCACTCAGCGCAGCCCCTTCGGCCGCATCCAGGAAAACCGCCAAGGCGTCCGCCTGTTTTTTTTTACACCCGAAAATCGTTGGAATATGTTGGAATATTGGTGATAAATTATGATACTATCAATGATACTAGTATTCCACTTATACCTGGATTTGGGATATTAGTGGGATATATTACAACTGAATATCCAAGGTGGTGCCCCTGTGAGCAAATTTAATGAAAATGGGGTGATATTGGCTGATCTTTCCAAATATCTTGGGGATACTTTCAGAACTTTCGGTGATATTGGGGGCTGATATTCTTATAACTTATAACTTATTTATAATTTAATTTAATGGAGCTATTTCAGAAACAATGATCTGGAAATATCAACTTTGCCTAGCACTTTGGATGAGGTTGACGTATGTTGACATGAGGTTGCTAAGAGTCATCTCTCAGCAAGATTTGGGATGCCGATCTTTCCTGTTGAAACATCACCTATTTCATCCCTGGTCCCCCCCCTCCAAGATGTTTCTTCTGTAAGAAAAAATTGCCGACCCCCCAAAAAATGATAAATCATTATTATGCATAATTATATATTGTGGGGATTCGACTGGCTCCAGCATTCCGCCACATTCTGTGCCTCCAAGTGTGGGAACTGACGTTTCAGGGCTGGCAGGCCCAACTCCGCTCGGGTAAGGTCCAACGAGGGCCGGGGGTCCGACGCCATGGCCAGTTGCGAGTAGTTCTCTCACCCCAGTCATCAACTTGGTGAAATTTCATATGATTCATACTCATATGTCTCATGTTGAACTAGTATATCATCAGGGCCCGTGTTCAACTGCTTATGTGCTTACATGTGCTTACAATGTGTAATTCAAATAGTCCAATTCTATCCAATTCTTCGGAAGAGTTCCAAGGAATCATCTCCTGGAAATCATCACTTCTCAGCGCAAAGGTGCGTTTCGTGTCACTGCTCACGTCGGCTGTTTTTGCAGAGGGCCTTCCTGCATCAGCCCTTACCTACGGATCCTACAGGATGCTCATTTTGAGCCTGTTTTGTGCTGACGCTTGGACTGCTGGAGCTTTCAATCCTAGACATATAAGTCAACTGGGAGCATCCACAATTATTATCCTATATCATTCTTTATTATTTCAACTTATTTCACTGTCATTCCAGGTGGAGATGAAAATCAACCCAACCAGAGGGGTCACGGATGGCATCTTTACCGCGGTCTGATTTCATCCAGCTTCCCCCTGTGCAGCGACTTTGAAGCCGCGGGGAAGACTCGTGGCATCGCTGAAATGGGCACCAAACTTTCTGCCGCGATTTCTGCCGCCACTGAACCAAGATCAAAACATATCAAAACCAGAGGGAAACGTGATGAAAAAATCAAGCCTCATGTAAGGTGTGCTAAAAGAGTTAAGAGCACCCCGCCCGGAAAGACGTGTTTCATGTTTCGATCCTGGAAAAAACAGCCATTAACAGTGTCCAAAGCTCAACTAGCCAGTAAGAATCAGTAAGATATACCATCTGGAAGCGCTTCAGCATTCTTCGGACCCAAGAGATGGTCTAGACTCAGACCGGTGACCTGCTGAGATGATCAAATGACCAAAGACTCCATGGCTGTCTCCACGTTGAACTTCGATCCATCCAGGGCATTGAGGAAGGCAGTGATAAGTCCCCTGGCCCATGGCTGCCTAGGGGGATCTCCTGATTGCTCCACTTGAAATTGGACAGTTGTGTCGCTGGAGAAGCCATTTACAGTTGGCACAGTTGGCTATGTTGGCTCTATGGGATTCTAGGCAAGGCTGGGCGGTCCGGCCATTCAGAGACATGACCCATTACCTTTGCAACTGGCACATGGGAACAGTGGGCAACCTCAATCAAGCCTTCCGTTTTCAACTGCATAGGGTCTGAAACATTCTGTCAATATTCAAATCAATATTCGGACAGCTGTTTGAGCCATCAATTTGTTCCTTTAAGGATTCTCAGGATTTATGTCTTTATATCCTTTGAATGTGCTATTGGTATTGCCATTTATGGAATAATTTCTTTGTGAAACTCCTCGGGTATCCAGCCCCTGCCTGCCCTGCTTGATGACCATGCTCGCCGCCAGTGAAAGGATGGACAGGCGGACCTTCCTCCAAGTGATGCGGTACCGGAAGACGGTAAACCTGAGCACTGCACGGCGAGTTGGAGTTCAAAACAGGTTGCATGATATGATATGGGGCTTTCTTTAAAAATGGGGGACCTATGGTTTCAATACCAAAAAAATGATCTAAATTGGGATGATTTGAAACATGTCCAGTTCTGGACACATCGCGCAAATGCCCTACTGACACAACACAACCACCGCGCAGCATGACGCATGTTCAGCGACTTGCAGCGAGAAACATGATGGTCTTCTCCTTTTGCCCCAGGATCCTATAGATGTCGTTGTCTTCGGTCAACCGCTTCCAATTTTCAACCTTCTGGTTGAAGCTTGCCAAAGGCAGCACCTGCAACCAGAGGTATGCCATGGATAAGGGTGCTGCAGACACTACCATCAATACCTCAGGGTGCGGTTTCACACCAAAAATCACAAAGATCACCATCAGAATGTAGGCCAAAGGTGGAAGAATCTCCAACCCAAAATGGATCCGCAAGAAAGTCTTCCACTTCACCTTGGCCCTCTTCACCAGCTGGATGAAGTCCTTGACCCTGTTCACCAGCTCCCGGCACTTTTGCTCGTGGTGGGCCCGAAGCTGGGCAAGATGCTGGGCCCGCTCAGCGACACGCTCCTGCATCTCTAATCTCTGGTACCTGACCTCCTCCTGGCGCCTCAGCTCCTCCTCCTGGTTCTTCAGCTCCCTATCCTGACGCCTCAGGTCATCATCCTGGGTCCTCAGCTCCTCCAAGTCTCGCTCCAGGTGATGCACATCGAGTTCCATCATCAGAGTGGTTGCAATGTGGGGCATGACGATTGCCAGTAACGCTATGAGCTTCACGGCTGCTGTGCCCAGCAAAATGATGATCTCAGTGTCATACTTGTCCTGCATGTAGCTATACAATGCCGGCAGCAGCCTTGGTAAAACCATAGAATTTCCCACTGGCATGTCCTATCTGCCCTATCTGCCCTATCTGCCCTATCTACATTGATCCATTTGCAAGTTCTGACATGTTCATCATGTTCTGACCATATCTAACTGTTGCCTCCCTGCGAGCCAGCTGCAGGTTCACGATCATCAGCAGGGTGCCCACCAGCAGCCACTTGCGAATGGTCTGGAGGTCTAGCGGCACCTGTTCACTTCGATCGCGGCGCGGCCCCAGCTCCAACCACAATGGCTGTTGGGTGCGGAACTTCTTCGCCGCAAAGAGATGGATCCAGTAATCCCAGAGCTCAACAAAGGTCACCTCATGGGCACATGTTTGATCATTTTTGGTCATACCCGATGTGTGCAACTGGAAAGCAAAAGTAATTCAGAAGGGTCTTCACTCTCGAGGCGGAAAATTCATGAGACATTAGAATTAGAATCATTCAAACTCATTCGAAATCCTTCAATGTTCAAATTCTTCATGCCTTTTCAAACAGCTTTGTCAAAAATCGCTAAACTTGCTGTGTGGCTGCGAACATCATCAACTTGACCCTGTTGCGATGGTTCCATAGCACCGTGACCCCCATGGCCACAGCAGTGGCCAGCGACCACAACAGGGGGCTGAGGCCAAAGTAGCACCTGCCATGAGCAAAATCCCAAACCCAAATTTGCAGGCTACAACCTGCAGATTCGTAATATCAATATGTACACGCCCAATATATCGACAAAATGGGGACATTCAACACATCAGAATGGGCTAATGATAAGTCAAACAACTTTGCTGAGCATCAGAAGTCCTCCCGCCCAAAAATCCCCACCATGCGGGGAGATGTTGGGTCATGCAGTGGCTCCTGGAACCTCATCAATGCACCTTGTCATCAGATAGGATGGTCGCTCCGGTAAGAATCGAGCTGCTTCAGGTTGCATGTACTTGGCTACATCATGTTCCACAAGTGCATCAGCTGCATCAGCTGCATCAGCTGCAACAGCCGGAACCACTATGGCGGCAGTCATTGGACCCTCTCTGATCTACAATCTAATATGATCTATATCTAATTGGACTGACTAATGAGCTTCGAACTGCGGGCATGAGTCAGCCAAGGGAAATTTGGCACTTCAACATACTTCAACTGCCAATTTTGCAAAAACCTATGGATCCCATGGGTGCATTGTATCCTCATCCCCGGGCACCTCCCAGGAGATCTCATCCATCAACTTCTCATGTTTGATCCGCGCGTTTGCCTCTGCCGAGTCCAGTTCCAGATGGCAATCGAGCCAGCCATATCAGTCATCTTGAAAAATGTGGATGCTTCATGATGTTTCCACTTCGGTATACTTCGGTGTAGGCTTTCCAGGCTTTTCTTGCAGAATGCCATCAAGAGTCAGAGGACATTATAGTACATTGTAGGTATCAGACACATCAATCCCATCAAGGACCCCCGACGAAAGCCCAAGCAGTGCGCGACAGGTCCTGTCACCGCGAAAAAAGGGCTCCGAAGGGGAATTTGCCTTCAAAGGCCCCTACAACATCAACATCCAGTCCAGTCATATACTGTAAGATGTATATATATATAAATATATATATATATAGTATATATTATATATTTTTTCATTTAACTGTGGATTTTACTGTGGAGTTTGGGACCCACAAGACCCCCGACCACGCGAAGCGCACGTGAAGCGCACGTTGACACCGCCACGGTCCTGTGGATTCATCTCCTTCACCTTCGCGACCACGCTGCTGGCAATCGCCTGCGTGGGGCCCCGTGTGATTTGTTGCCACGCAAAGCATACCTATGGAATCCTGATAGATAGATCTCAATATATCAATATATCAGTATATCAATATATATATATAGCAATATCTCCTGGTATCTGAACACATTTGAGAAATCCATTATGAAAATTTATGAAATAGATAAGATTAATAGTGTAGAATCTATAATTGTAGATGTTATAACTACACGGCTACGCCATCGTCCTCACATGTCCTCACCACTGGGATGTGACCTGCATCCCTCTCTCAGCTTTCTTCATCTTGGAGATGCCCCAGGCAGCGTTGCACAACTCCAAGGTCTTGAAGCGATCCACGCTGTGCCGCAAGCGCTCCACAAGGAGATCCAGCAGTTCTTCATCCTTGACCTGGCGCCGGAGAATGGAATGGAGGATACTATTGGATACTGTTGGGATACTATAGGAGACAGTTCGCTTTGAGGATGTTCACCAATTTCATCTTAGAATTATATATTACACATATAAAATAAATAAATAAATAAATACATACATATATATATATGTCTCTCTCTCTCTCTCTTCATCGCCTTCCATTTTTATACCATAGTACATCTAAAGTTCTCATTTTGTATCCTACTAGATTACTTCTCGTTTGCTAACTTGACCTATTAACATGTATGAACATCATGTGGTATGATATGTGACTGTGGTCATCTCACTCAGCGAAACACTCCCCGAAATAAACAAGACCCTGCCAAACAGGGAGTTGGAAGATTAGTTTCCACCAAAACTTGACTGTTTTCATATGCAAAATAACTAGGGAATAACATGTCAAGAAAACATTTGAACAGTTCAAAAAGACCTTTCTCCATGCCGGTCGAGATTTTCTGCGTGTTCCAAGCTGGACATCCACTGGACCAGGCCATGGCCCTTTCTGATGGCACTCAGCTTCCGACTGCCATCCGACCAAAGGAGTAGAGCACGTTGGCACAACCTTGGCTCGTCTTTCAACTAGCGGGGCATCCTTCACGTGCACTCTACACATATATATATATATATGTGTAGAGTGCACGTGAAGGATGCCCCGCTAGTTGAAAGACGAGCCAAGGTTGTGCCAACGTGCTCTACTCCTTTGGTCGGATGGCAGTCGGAAGCTGAGTGCCATCAGAAAGGGCCATGGCCTGGTCCAGTGGATGTCCAGCTTGGAACACGCAGAAAATCTCGACCGGCATGGAGAAAGGTCTTTTTGAACTGTTCAAATGTTTTCTTGACATGTTATTCCCTAGTTATTTTGCATATGAAAACAGTCAAGTTTTGGTGGAAACTAATCTTCCAACTCCCTGTTTGGCAGGGTCTTGTTTATTTCGGGGAGTGTTTCGCTGAGTGAGATGACCACAGTCACATATCATACCACATGATGTTCATACATGTTAATAGGTCAAGTTAGCAAACGAGAAGTAATCTAGTAGGATACAAAATGAGAACTTTAGATGTACTATGGTATAAAAATGGAAGGCGATGAAGAGAGAGAGAGAGAGACATATATATATATGTATGTATTTATTTATTTATTTATTTTATATGTGTAATATATAATTCTAAGATGAAATTGGTGAACATCCTCAAAGCGAACTGTCTCCTATAGTATCCCAACAGTATCCAATAGTATCCTCCATTCCATTCTCCGGCGCCAGGTCAAGGATGAAGAACTGCTGGATCTCCTTGTGGAGCGCTTGCGGCACAGCGTGGATCGCTTCAAGACCTTGGAGTTGTGCAACGCTGCCTGGGGCATCTCCAAGATGAAGAAAGCTGAGAGAGGGATGCAGGTCACATCCCAGTGGTGAGGACATGTGAGGACGATGGCGTAGCCGTGTAGTTATAACATCTACAATTATAGATTCTACACTATTAATCTTATCTATTTCATAAATTTTCATAATGGATTTCTCAAATGTGTTCAGATACCAGGAGATATTGCTATATATATATATTGATATACTGATATATTGATATATTGAGATCTATCTATCAGGATTCCATAGGTATGCTTTGCGTGGCAACAAATCACACGGGGCCCCACGCAGGCGATTGCCAGCAGCGTGGTCGCGAAGGTGAAGGAGATGAATCCACAGGACCGTGGCGGTGTCAACGTGCGCTTCACGTGCGCTTCGCGTGGTCGGGGGTCTTGTGGGTCCCAAACTCCACAGTAAAATCCACAGTTAAATGAAAAAATATATAATATATACTATATATATATATATTTATATATATATACATCTTACAGTATATGACTGGACTGGATGTTGATGTTGTAGGGGCCTTTGAAGGCAAATTCCCCTTCGGAGCCCTTTTTTCGCGGTGACAGGACCTGTCGCGCACTGCTTGGGCTTTCGTCGGGGGTCCTTGATGGGATTGATGTGTCTGATACCTACAATGTACTATAATGTCCTCTGACTCTTGATGGCATTCTGCAAGAAAAGCCTGGAAAGCCTACACCGAAGTATACCGAAGTGGAAACATCATGAAGCATCCACATTTTTCAAGATGACTGATATGGCTGGCTCGATTGCCATCTGGAACTGGACTCGGCAGAGGCAAACGCGCGGATCAAACATGAGAAGTTGATGGATGAGATCTCCTGGGAGGTGCCCGGGGATGAGGATACAATGCACCCATGGGATCCATAGGTTTTTGCAAAATTGGCAGTTGAAGTATGTTGAAGTGCCAAATTTCCCTTGGCTGACTCATGCCCGCAGTTCGAAGCTCATTAGTCAGTCCAATTAGATATAGATCATATTAGATTGTAGATCAGAGAGGGTCCAATGACTGCCGCCATAGTGGTTCCGGCTGTTGCAGCTGATGCAGCTGATGCAGCTGATGCACTTGTGGAACATGATGTAGCCAAGTACATGCAACCTGAAGCAGCTCGATTCTTACCGGAGCGACCATCCTATCTGATGACAAGGTGCATTGATGAGGTTCCAGGAGCCACTGCATGACCCAACATCTCCCCGCATGGTGGGGATTTTTGGGCGGGAGGACTTCTGATGCTCAGCAAAGTTGTTTGACTTATCATTAGCCCATTCTGATGTGTTGAATGTCCCCATTTTGTCGATATATTGGGCGTGTACATATTGATATTACGAATCTGCAGGTTGTAGCCTGCAAATTTGGGTTTGGGATTTTGCTCATGGCAGGTGCTACTTTGGCCTCAGCCCCCTGTTGTGGTCGCTGGCCACTGCTGTGGCCATGGGGGTCACGGTGCTATGGAACCATCGCAACAGGGTCAAGTTGATGATGTTCGCAGCCACACAGCAAGTTTAGCGATTTTTGACAAAGCTGTTTGAAAAGGCATGAAGAATTTGAACATTGAAGGATTTCGAATGAGTTTGAATGATTCTAATTCTAATGTCTCATGAATTTTCCGCCTCGAGAGTGAAGACCCTTCTGAATTACTTTTGCTTTCCAGTTGCACACATCGGGTATGACCAAAAATGATCAAACATGTGCCCATGAGGTGACCTTTGTTGAGCTCTGGGATTACTGGATCCATCTCTTTGCGGCGAAGAAGTTCCGCACCCAACAGCCATTGTGGTTGGAGCTGGGGCCGCGCCGCGATCGAAGTGAACAGGTGCCGCTAGACCTCCAGACCATTCGCAAGTGGCTGCTGGTGGGCACCCTGCTGATGATCGTGAACCTGCAGCTGGCTCGCAGGGAGGCAACAGTTAGATATGGTCAGAACATGATGAACATGTCAGAACTTGCAAATGGATCAATGTAGATAGGGCAGATAGGGCAGATAGGGCAGATAGGACATGCCAGTGGGAAATTCTATGGTTTTACCAAGGCTGCTGCCGGCATTGTATAGCTACATGCAGGACAAGTATGACACTGAGATCATCATTTTGCTGGGCACAGCAGCCGTGAAGCTCATAGCGTTACTGGCAATCGTCATGCCCCACATTGCAACCACTCTGATGATGGAACTCGATGTGCATCACCTGGAGCGAGACTTGGAGGAGCTGAGGACCCAGGATGATGACCTGAGGCGTCAGGATAGGGAGCTGAAGAACCAGGAGGAGGAGCTGAGGCGCCAGGAGGAGGTCAGGTACCAGAGATTAGAGATGCAGGAGCGTGTCGCTGAGCGGGCCCAGCATCTTGCCCAGCTTCGGGCCCACCACGAGCAAAAGTGCCGGGAGCTGGTGAACAGGGTCAAGGACTTCATCCAGCTGGTGAAGAGGGCCAAGGTGAAGTGGAAGACTTTCTTGCGGATCCATTTTGGGTTGGAGATTCTTCCACCTTTGGCCTACATTCTGATGGTGATCTTTGTGATTTTTGGTGTGAAACCGCACCCTGAGGTATTGATGGTAGTGTCTGCAGCACCCTTATCCATGGCATACCTCTGGTTGCAGGTGCTGCCTTTGGCAAGCTTCAACCAGAAGGTTGAAAATTGGAAGCGGTTGACCGAAGACAACGACATCTATAGGATCCTGGGGCAAAAGGAGAAGACCATCATGTTTCTCGCTGCAAGTCGCTGAACATGCGTCATGCTGCGCGGTGGTTGTGTTGTGTCAGTAGGGCATTTGCGCGATGTGTCCAGAACTGGACATGTTTCAAATCATCCCAATTTAGATCATTTTTTTGGTATTGAAACCATAGGTCCCCCATTTTTAAAGAAAGCCCCATATCATATCATGCAACCTGTTTTGAACTCCAACTCGCCGTGCAGTGCTCAGGTTTACCGTCTTCCGGTACCGCATCACTTGGAGGAAGGTCCGCCTGTCCATCCTTTCACTGGCGGCGAGCATGGTCATCAAGCAGGGCAGGCAGGGGCTGGATACCCGAGGAGTTTCACAAAGAAATTATTCCATAAATGGCAATACCAATAGCACATTCAAAGGATATAAAGACATAAATCCTGAGAATCCTTAAAGGAACAAATTGATGGCTCAAACAGCTGTCCGAATATTGATTTGAATATTGACAGAATGTTTCAGACCCTATGCAGTTGAAAACGGAAGGCTTGATTGAGGTTGCCCACTGTTCCCATGTGCCAGTTGCAAAGGTAATGGGTCATGTCTCTGAATGGCCGGACCGCCCAGCCTTGCCTAGAATCCCATAGAGCCAACATAGCCAACTGTGCCAACTGTAAATGGCTTCTCCAGCGACACAACTGTCCAATTTCAAGTGGAGCAATCAGGAGATCCCCCTAGGCAGCCATGGGCCAGGGGACTTATCACTGCCTTCCTCAATGCCCTGGATGGATCGAAGTTCAACGTGGAGACAGCCATGGAGTCTTTGGTCATTTGATCATCTCAGCAGGTCACCGGTCTGAGTCTAGACCATCTCTTGGGTCCGAAGAATGCTGAAGCGCTTCCAGATGGTATATCTTACTGATTCTTACTGGCTAGTTGAGCTTTGGACACTGTTAATGGCTGTTTTTTCCAGGATCGAAACATGAAACACGTCTTTCCGGGCGGGGTGCTCTTAACTCTTTTAGCACACCTTACATGAGGCTTGATTTTTTCATCACGTTTCCCTCTGGTTTTGATATGTTTTGATCTTGGTTCAGTGGCGGCAGAAATCGCGGCAGAAAGTTTGGTGCCCATTTCAGCGATGCCACGAGTCTTCCCCGCGGCTTCAAAGTCGCTGCACAGGGGGAAGCTGGATGAAATCAGACCGCGGTAAAGATGCCATCCGTGACCCCTCTGGTTGGGTTGATTTTCATCTCCACCTGGAATGACAGTGAAATAAGTTGAAATAATAAAGAATGATATAGGATAATAATTGTGGATGCTCCCAGTTGACTTATATGTCTAGGATTGAAAGCTCCAGCAGTCCAAGCGTCAGCACAAAACAGGCTCAAAATGAGCATCCTGTAGGATCCGTAGGTAAGGGCTGATGCAGGAAGGCCCTCTGCAAAAACAGCCGACGTGAGCAGTGACACGAAACGCACCTTTGCGCTGAGAAGTGATGATTTCCAGGAGATGATTCCTTGGAACTCTTCCGAAGAATTGGATAGAATTGGACTATTTGAATTACACATTGTAAGCACATGTAAGCACATAAGCAGTTGAACACGGGCCCTGATGATATACTAGTTCAACATGAGACATATGAGTATGAATCATATGAAATTTCACCAAGTTGATGACTGGGGTGAGAGAACTACTCGCAACTGGCCATGGCGTCGGACCCCCGGCCCTCGTTGGACCTTACCCGAGCGGAGTTGGGCCTGCCAGCCCTGAAACGTCAGTTCCCACACTTGGAGGCACAGAATGTGGCGGAATGCTGGAGCCAGTCGAATCCCCACAATATATAATTATGCATAATAATGATTTATCATTTTTTGGGGGGTCGGCAATTTTTTCTTACAGAAGAAACATCTTGGAGGGGGGGGACCAGGGATGAAATAGGTGATGTTTCAACAGGAAAGATCGGCATCCCAAATCTTGCTGAGAGATGACTCTTAGCAACCTCATGTCAACATACGTCAACCTCATCCAAAGTGCTAGGCAAAGTTGATATTTCCAGATCATTGTTTCTGAAATAGCTCCATTAAATTAAATTATAAATAAGTTATAAGTTATAAGAATATCAGCCCCCAATATCACCGAAAGTTCTGAAAGTATCCCCAAGATATTTGGAAAGATCAGCCAATATCACCCCATTTTCATTAAATTTGCTCACAGGGGCACCACCTTGGATATTCAGTTGTAATATATCCCACTAATATCCCAAATCCAGGTATAAGTGGAATACTAGTATCATTGATAGTATCATAATTTATCACCAATATTCCAACATATTCCAACGATTTTCGGGTGTAAAAAAAAACAGGCGGACGCCTTGGCGGTTTTCCTGGATGCGGCCGAAGGGGCTGCGCTGAGTGATGACGCCCTGGCCGCGCTGACGGTGGGCAAGGGATGGCAATGGGGAGAAGATGGGAGAAGGGTGGAGCATCTGAATTCTTGGGAAAATCTGGAGAAATATGAGTCATTAGAGGAGGATTCTGTAGAAAAAGCTGGCAAAAACGCTGGAAAAACTTTGAAGAATCTTTGGACGCCCATTGAAAGACTTTGGGAAGACCCATGAAAAGCAGTTGAAGTCAAGGAAAACCATGGAAAATTGAACACCTACATTGACCTACATGATCAAACTTGGGAGTTTTGCACTTCGATGACGGCTTGGGCCCTGGAAGATGCTGCAGGAGATGGAACATGATGTGGCAACTGGAAAGGAGAACCAGTGACATGGACGGAAATCATCAGGATAAGGCATATGGATTTTGAATAATTTATTTTGATATGCCAAAACATTGATCCCAGAATTTAGAAGTTAAAATTTGAATGGTAATGGATTTATGGATACTGTTCCTTGACACTCTATCTGAGTTCATGTCAGTTCCTTGCCTCTTCAGAGGTTCTGAAACTGATTGGATGGTGTTGGTATCTGAAAATGTCAAAGAGGTCAATACTGAAAGAGTCTGTTTTTTTTTTTTTGGAGAGTGATCGTCTTAAGAGCACCTTCAGCAAGTCCCCCTCAAAGAAGGAGCACGCGCTCTACTTGGCTAGTGGCCCTGAAACATCTTGTCACCATGGTTGCTAGATGTTGCTAGCCAACTTCTCTTTGAATGGTCATTCAATGTCTTCAAGTTGGTTGATGTTTTTCCAGCCCGGATGCCAGAGTTCGAACCTCAGGTTTGGTCACTTGCCGACCCGCGGCTGCAAAGTGCAACGCAACAAAGCCGCGACCCTGGAGGCCGGTCATGTTGGATGGTCCAACCAACATGTCCAGAGTTTCTCAAGAAGGGGAGGTGGATACAGAATGGGGCAGAAACATCAGGTCATCAGGTGAGGTGTACCAGCAACCTAAACTATACATACGTAGCTATATTGGATGAGAGCAGGGTGTGGGAAAACCTATTTGATGGACATCCTCTGACCGCCCACCTCGCCCCAGGTGATTTTCGAAGGAGGTGGCAGCCCACCACACGTGGGCACGGTGCTGCACATGACCGGCCTGCAGGAATTTCAGCCCAGCGATGCCAAGGGCCTCCGGGCCGGCGTGGTCCTGCCCAGTGGGGAGGTGCTGGCACTGCGGATCGGGGAGCCGACTCTCGGTGCTGCGCTCATCGTGAGACAGTCCAGGTTGGGCGCAGCAACATGGGAATGTGGCACATTGTGGCACTGCAATGACTTACAATGCCAGTTGACTTGGCAATGGGCAACAAGATCAACAAGTGTTTATAAAGCCAAAGATGCGATATCTATCGATATCTCATATTATATCATATTATATATATATATTTAATAGTTACAGTATAGTGTTCGAAGCTATTCCGGCAGGTGTGTCCAAAAAATGTTTGAATTGGGTGATCAACAAAAGCGTGGATGATGTTCACCCCACCAATCACTTGGTGCCTGCTTTTTCGCCAAGGACCAGCTTTCTATTGGAAGATTTTGGGATGCACGAACTCCGGGTCGCCACCGGTGATGGAGATCAAATGGTGGAGCGCTGTTGGTTCATGGTGAGCTACTCGGACTGTCACCTCGTGGCCTTGGATCTAGCTCGGTTGACAATGGTTGAGCTGGTTTGTTTGAACCACGTGCGCTATCAGTCCCTAAAATGCTGACAGAACAAGTAGTTTGAGGTTTGGGGGCTCTGTTTCCTCACTTCCGGACATGTTGGGATAGGCTACGGCTACTGGTAGCTGCCAGTATTTCAGAAGCATCTCCACCCTAGTAGAGGTGAGAAAGTCCATGACAGGCACTATTGTAAGGGCAACACAGGGCACCGTGATTGCCAATCCGGCTATGCCAAAGAATGTCAATCTTCAAAATTGACGATCGCATTTGCCTTCAATTCTTGAAAGGATATGTTTTATTTATGAATCTTCATGTTACATATATTTTGAATATTTGGTCTACATAGACTTAGACATTAACATACATTAACTGATATTGCATAAGAGGTTCTACCATGGGTTGCCATTGGTTCTCCATTCAAAAGCTTGCTCCAGCTGCGTCCGGCCTTCCCCAAGGTTCTCCGCTCGGAGAGTATGGAGAAGCACTGGACCTCTTTAATGATGCGTGATCTCAGCCGCAACCACGGTGGTCGCCAGGGTTTCTGAATATGCCAAAAAACAGGGGAGCTGTCTGAGTAATATTGAATAATCACGGCTGGCAGGAATATCAACATCAACATCATTTTTTTGAGAAGATTATCTTAATGGACAAGTAAATGGATGACGACTCACTGCCCAGGCAGGTTTGATTGAAAGAGGGTATGAACAAGTTTGTTTTATTGCCCTGAGCATTGGCTCCAAACGAGTTCAGTGTCAAGTCACCACGTTGTCACGTAAAACTTTGTGCTGTCGCATGGCTTTGGGTATCCTCAGCAGAGTCTGAGTTGTCGCAAGGTATGACTGGGTTTGGGATGGATCTTGGACCAACGAGTTGGAAGAAGCGGTGCTGAATTTGTTGGTCGCCCTGGATGACGCCTTTGCCACAGATGGAGGTGTCTTGGCTGAACCAGGGGGTTGCTGGATGCACCAGAAAGGTTTTGAGTGATGGATAGCGATGGATAGCGATGGATATGTTAGGACCACCCCGTTTGGATAGCGGTGGTCCAGTGGTCCATTTGGTTGGATGTGAAAGTTTCAATCTTTTCCATTTCTGCATTTCAAAATCTCTGCCTTCAATCAGCCTGGGGGGCACAGGGCAGCAGCCAAAAGTGGATAAATATGGTGACTCTGAGCATTCCAGGTCTTGCAACCAAGACAAGATATAAAAGGGAACACCCACTGATCCAATTTTGTTCTTTCAACTCTCAACTGGCCTCCTGCATTTCCATCGTTATTCATCAATACTCAATCATACGTTCCATTTGGTTTTGTCCCAAACATGTCGCATTTTAATGCGGGAAAACAATCAGAGTCCACGCTAATCCATTTGAATTTGAGGTACTTGTACTTTGGGGATCTTTGGGGTGCAATTGAGCTTATAATTGGGTATACCAATGGTAATAACCTCCACAAGCTGGGATATAACTTGATATAAGATGATATAAGCCCCGCACATAACTTATGTTGTATATCCACTTAGTTGGACTCGGACGGCCCAGTACTCCCATTTCCAGGATCCAACCCATCCCTTCAAAAGGGACGCCTCCGATCAAGCGACCCTGGAATGACCTCAGGTGCTTCGATCTCCGACATGTTGAAGTCCAGCCTGTCGTCGCCGAAGCAACGCATCCAGAAACACCTCTCCAAGGCCATCGAGTCTCAGGAGGGGCGGTGCTGGTGGCCATATGGTGGCCAAGACGCTATTGATCTGGAAAAGATGTAGTGTAAATATGTGTATAAATGGATAATCATGATAATGTTTCGCAATGCTTGATGGCAAATGATTAGACATGATAATTGAATATGTGAGAGATAAGATTGAGTCTTTTGGTATTTATTGGGATTTGCTTAGATCATCTTGGACCTTGGATCTATACCCATGTTGAAAGACTTTGCACCACAGCTTGAGCCAACATGTCGTGGAATGACTGGACGGTGCGGCAGCCGTATCGGTGCTCAAGCAGCGGCCCTGGTGGCTCCGCCATGGCCAGCGATGCGTGATGATTACTACGAGCTCTTGGGCATACGGAGCACTGCAACTGCCAAGGTTGGGGAGACGGGGAGGGAAAAAGAAGGGGAACCTCCAGTTCTATCCAGTTTTAACAATGAGATGTTTAAAGATATTTTTAGGATGTTTAAGGCTTTCTTATGACATATGACATTCGGCATTGGAAGTGCGGGTCACATATAATGCAGGGTTCTCCTCAGGCAATGATTCGTGACAGTGTTTGCCTATTTGACCATATTCCACCAGAATCTCTATCCCCACCATTCCCCCACTCATATTTGAAGTCACTGTATCACTGTATTAAGATCATTCTTAACCAGTTGCGCCATCATCGTCTTCACAGTCCCTTTTCCAGTGTTTCCTCCCATCCATCTATCCACCGCCAGGAGATTGGAAGGGCCTTCCGCAAAGCCTCCTTGAAACTTCATCCCGACAAATTGCTGTCCTGCGGCCTGGAAGAAAGCTCCGCCGCGGAGGAAGCCTTTGCCGCCCTGCGCGAGGCCTACGACACCCTGTCGGATCCCGTGGCGCGAGATCGATATGACAAACGAGACGCTTGGAGAATGCTGGGGCTTGGTAGGGCTTGGGGAGCTTGGGGGGAGCTTGGGGGGAGCTTGGGGATGGTAGATGTGCCATGCCAAATGGTGATCTTCAAATGGGGACAATTCACGCGACATGTGGTGCTTTGGGAGATGAGGGGATATGAAAGATATTTGTTGGGATGATTTGTCTTTGAAGGTATTTGACTTGTATGAACGGGTAGGCTTGAAGATCTTGAATACATTACATGAGTGGGGTTCGAAGATCATCACAGGGAGTTCCAGTTACCCTTTGGTAATGAAACATGGCCATGGAATTCGGATTCGGAACATCCACGATTTAAATTTAAATCCATTTACCCATATACTCCATGTATGGTATATTTGCCTACCTTTGGGTGATTTTTAGGGCAAATGTTGATAAATATTCCATACATGGAATATATGGCATATGGGTTATACAACAGATGGCTTTCCCAATTTTTCCCGATAAGCTGAGGCCAAATGGATGTCCAGCCATCCCGATCAGATCCGCTCGGCCCCCTGCGGCCTGCCCTTGCAACGGGCTGTAACGGCGGATGTCTTGATGAGACGAGTGGCTGGGCGAAGGGCTTTGGTTGGAAGGTCAAGTTGGTTGTTGCCATTTTTTGTTTGGTTGTTTGGTTGTTTGTAGTTTTACTATGTTCTACTATGTTTTGCTATGTTTTATATACTATGTTATATTGATATCGTGTGTAGGTGGGTCAACTCTACTTACAGGATCTTACAGGGCTACTTGTTGAGGTGCGAAGTAGTACTTGGTGTTGAATCTGTAGAAGTAAATCATTTGATGGGCCAGGATCGCCCATCAATTTTTGATGTCGCATTTTTAATGTACAGTTGTTTGACCAATTGTTCAACCTTTTTGAGAATTTGCACTGCACAGAATTGGTTGAAGGGAAGGTCTGCATGAAACCATGGCTTCCAGAAAGAATCCTTCGAGAGAACTTGGAATTCCACAGCCCAAATCAACAGAAGTCTCAGAAGTCAGGATGTGGCACGGCGCGAGGGCAGCTCTGCTCGTCGCCCTTCCACTGGCACAGGTGGCACCAGTTTGGGTGGCACCTTAGGGGCTTTCAGGAGACTTTCGCGAGTGCAAGAGCCCAAGGGGCCCAAGGGCACTCTGAAAGAATTCTTAAGGCAATGGCCCCAGAAAGGAACTTACAGTAACTCTTACATGACGGGGGTGTTGAATTTCAGGACTGACTTTCCCTCCCCTGTGGTCTACTGTCCTGAACGGCCCGAACGGCCCGAACGGCCCGAACGTCAGTCTGGATGTGGCCGCTCGGTGGAATCGCGGAAGTCATAAGAATTCAGGTTGGCTGTGACTTGGAGTGATGTGGATCGATGTACACATATAATCAAATATACATGACTATACATGAATATTGATGAATACAATAGGTGATATATCTGATATACGAGATATATACACGTGAATGTACTTGCCCCATTCAGTGCTGTTCAGCTGTTTGTATTTGCTTAAGGAGTCCATCTATTTACTTTCAGTATGTCCCAAGATTTGGACAATTGCCTGGTTTCCATCGGAAAACGCTCGAAGCACAGCAACTCGTTTAGTGAATTCAGGGGGCGAAAGTGTGCTTGGCAAAGCCAGCACTTCCCCCAGGTGGAAATGAATTGGACATGTCTGAATTCGGACACCGAGGAGGAGGTTCCAATAGAGAGGTTTCAAAAGGTGCTGGGTGATGACTGCAGTCCACTTGCCTGATCATGTTGATTGAAATTATTGGCCATGATGTGCAAAGCGAGAAAAGCATCATGACATGGTTCTGCAACTGGTAATTTCTTGCCTGGCTGAGGCCTTACTCCTACGTATAGGCATGGCTAGTGTGTGTGTGTGTATATGTACTGTATGTATGTCTAAAACTATGAACTATAATATACCGGTAACATATAATTTAATGATATATAATGTACATATATATAACAATTATAACAAACATACATACTGTATCCTAGCCGTAGTGTATGTATATGAACGCCTCATTGTTAGTATCATTAATACCCGACATCATTGCCATCATTCGCACCTGAACAAGAAAACCAACACCTCCCGCAGGATCCGCTGTCGTTGGGACGGGCAGTTGGAAGTCTGCGAGCCATGACGTTGGTGCAAAGTCTGTGCGACACCTTTGGAGCTGGGCAGGTGGCAATATACCCAGTAAATCCCAGTGACACATCCAGTGACTTCGTGATACGTTGTGGAATGACGCAAGTTTTAGGGCCCAAAAATCCATTGGTATCAAAACAGGTGTTTGGAAAGGTTTTCTTCATGTGTTTCTATGAATGTCATCCACGCGCAATACGCACAGGGCCTTGAGAGCAGCCCTTTCTATCAAACCATCATTGCCTTCGAGACCGAGAGGTTCAAGGCCTTGGCAGCTCATGACGTGCCACTGTAGCTTGAAGGTATCCTGACCCATGTGAAATATTTGAAGAATCTATAAGAATTTGTTATGTTACATGCAGCTTATCACTTCCTGTATCCCATCTTTATGTTTTTTTTTAATAATAGATTTCAGATGCTCTAGCTGACAAAAACTGGCATCAAGCACCTATTTTTCTCCAGCTCATCCACACCACACATAGACCGCTTGGCCGCAGGCCAGCAGCAGTGGCAAGCAGGATGAGTTGCGCGGAGCCTTACGACGCATGGTGCTGGCAGCGGATGCACATGTGGCGGATCTCTACAGCTGTGGCAGGGGCCAGGCCGGGCCAGGAAGCTCCGCTCCGACGGCTCCGAGCCGTTGCTCCCTGGGTCCCTGGGGTGGGGCATCACCAAGGCTTGTTGGTCCCCTTGGTCCCCTTCACTGTGGGGAAAAAAACATCGATAAAAAACAGGGTAAACCATGGGTAAAACCATGGGTAAAACACTAGTAGTGAATCATAAACCCTACACATGGATTACGTAGCGTTGCAGTTTAGGTTTGCCAACTTAGCTTGGATAGAGTGACAATCGGTCCAGCCAGCAAACGGGAACTAGTTTCTGTAGCAAGCTTCTGGTTTTGGGATTTCAGCTTCTGAAAATTGGTACAGCACTCGGCCTTGCACACTCCTGTAAGTCTTGAAAGTCTTAAAATACGGTTAATACATTGCAGTCCTTGCAGTAGAAATCCAGGCTACTTGCAATGAGCGATTCCTGAGCTTCGTCATGCTTCGCCTGGTTTCCAGGACTTCATCCGGCGCTGGAGTGGAGGTTTGCGCTCCGAGATCTGGGATATGCTGGAGGGCTGTGCGCCTATGCACCCCTTACCCTTCCAGAAGATGCGAGGACAGCCGGAGGCTTGAGATTCTTGAACTGGTTGGAAGGGGTTGGGAAGCTCTATGAAGCTCTGAAACCCAGCAAAGGGTACTGCAGGGGTGTTGTTGAGTCATACTCTTACTATGGTCATATTCCATTTTTGTTTGGTTTGCTTTCATCGGTTGGGAATTAAAAACTCCCGTGATTAAGGAAAAAAGACTGCCTCGGTAGATTATTAGGTATCCAGATGTATCCAGATTTCAGGAACATCCAAGTGAAGACAGCGAAGATGATGACACCTTCAAAGGATTTCCAAGTTATGTTCAAAAAGAAACTCCACAGATGATCTACCTCTGAAACCCTCAAGGCGGATCCTTAAAAAAGACACCGCCCCCAAGTAAACTCCCACATTTCATATCATTTCATCATGGTTTTCCGACATGGTTTTCCTTGAAGTTAGTATTCCATAATTATAGTTTTCCCATTATTTACACACACACACATATATATATATATATTATATCATTCTATTCCCATAGATATTCCCATCATTCTTATCCCCCATGGGCATCATCCAAAGATCAGATATCCGCCCATTTTTCCCAGGTTTTTTTTGGCTTTTTTTTTTCCACCAGGAGGTGGTAGTGGCTATGTGGCCGACATGTTGGCCAGCATCAGTTCCTTCGGAGCCCAAGATGCCGGTCGTGCGGAGACCACAGAGGCCATGACGAGCCTGGCTCCAGAGGTGGGGCCCGGGATGGCCCGGGAAGATCTAGGGGAAGATCTATGGAGATGTCATTTGGAATATGGGGATATAATTTTCATGGCATTTTTTCTTTTGGCATACTGTATTTTTTTAGCTAACCAACTAAATGAGCATTTACCTATGACTATCTATGCGGATGTACTTAGGAATACCTATGGGGATGTAATTAATGGCACATTAATGGCATATTAATGGCATATTAATGGCATATTAATGGCATATTACATAACTATAACCAAGTAAGTGGAGCTCTTAATGGGAAATCATCGAAGTAAATGTGGGATTTTCCGGCAAGCCTCCCCCTAGATCCCCAAAGATTTTGATCTTACCAGTCAGTGAATCTGGATGAATCTGTGGTATTGAGTGCTCTTGGCATGATGAATCATGACGTAAGCTGTGAACATCATTTGTATCAAGTGCTATAATAATAAACAGGCCAGCCAAATTTGGAATAGTAGCCCTCACAAACCTATGGCATCCATGACCATGGCAGGCACCCTTTGGTTCTGCCCTTTCCAAGATGAAGCGCTGGTGTGAAAGCCTGGTTGATGAGCAAATCAGCGGCTGGCTTGCAGGGGATGTCAAGATTTCAGACCCCCAAAAACTGCAGTTCTGAGAATGTTGGTCATTTTCAGGAATTAGATTTCCATACTGGCCCATACTGCGTGTAAGTTTTGTGTGGGTTTTCCTATGACTTCCTGAATCTGCATAGCACCCCGATTTCACCTTTTCATAGTCTTGAAAATCTACTCATTGGAGTTGAGCTGGAAGGGAGCAGGCAAAAAAAAACATTTGGCGCGCTGAATCATTCTGAGATGCCTTGCCAACGGGTTGAAAGCTAGGTGCAAAGGACATTTTGCTGCTGTCTCCAACCATTAATGTTAACTCCAAGACTAACCTATTTTCGGTTGCAGGGGTTATCACCCCCATTCATCACCCAACATGATAGAATTTGGTATGTTTATCACTCATTCATGATACCCCTGAATGTTTCTTAAAATGGGGGATCCCCAATAGCTGGATGGTTTATTTCATGGATCATCCTATATCATCCTATATCATCCTACTAAAATATGGATGATTTGGGGCCCCATTGGTGCCATTGGTGGCTGAGGCATCGGGCATCCCATGTCACCCTTCGAGTTGAAGGTCAGTGACAGGGTGGATGGCGTGTTGGCCACCATCCATAGCACTTTGAGCCTGGGCTTGGGCTATGTGTCATCAACACCAGGACTGATGGCTTGATGGTGATGGGAAGAGAGAGAGAGAGAGAGAGTGATGTGGCTTGATGTTGATCTGTGGATTGGTGGAAGTTCGAATTTGGAGGTTTCTTGATGCTTAGGTCCAAGGTGTGGATTGTTTCCGGTAGAGGAAGATGCGGAAGCTCTTCATCCAGGTTGGCCTTTTGGTGTCTTGCAACACCTCAAGGGTGGAATCTCCATGCAGCACCAGTCAGCATCAGTCAGCTGCCTGCCATTTGTGACACAGGAGAGCTCTTCGAATCTGCCAGACTTATGGCACTCCTGGATCGTGTCCGTGCAACTCTGCCGTTGCATGCCCAGCAGGACATGGATCTGCGTTGAAGATCAATTTGGTGGCTTGTTGAGATGGAAGTAGTGCTAAGATGCTAAGATCAAACTGGAGATGTCCAAGGAATCATGTGATTTGTTTTTAATCAACCTTTGAACCTTTGAGAAACGGGAAACAGGGGAAAACTGGAGATTGCAAGGGCTGGGACAGAAGCGGATTGCGAGTGTTTCTGCAGATGCTCGGTAGAAGTTGCTACATAGTGAGTCATAGTGAGAAGTTGGATGACCAATAATTACTTTACTTCGTGTGATCCCCACCATGACATTTATACATTTTCTTACTGGCAAATCTTCTGGCATTCTATCTGACATATCTTCTGACATTCTATTTGACATTCTATCTGGCATAT
>Ga0126342_10001654_pt1 | contig 32256 bp, 29 predicted proteins | sample Cyp1metagenome_FD_92528 | JGI IMG/M metagenome (GOLD analysis project Ga0126342, IMG submission 92528) | Coral microbial communities from Lord Howe Island, Old Settlement Bay, Australia - Cyphastrea 1 metagenome | ecosystem: Host-associated > Invertebrates > Cnidaria > Coral ...
CACGGGGGGGGAAAGTGAAAATTCTTAGCTTGGGGAGCCCCCACGGGGGAAAAACCACCCTTAGCCCCTCTCACGGACCGAAATAAACCTGCGGTGTGGGCGGCCACCCCACGCGAAGCGGGGTGAATAGGACTTTAATGGTTATGAATCAGTTATGAATGGGACTAACACTTACGGTTTAAATCAATTCACTGGGATTCATCTTTGAAATCAAGTTCCCTGACAACATTTTACGGGACACGTTTTTTTGGTGGTCATGATCTTTTGAGTGAGAGTCCAGTAGTCCACCTGTCGAAAATCCACCCAGTTGCCTTTTGATGTTTGAAGGTGCCGGTGATGTCCATATCGGACAAGAAACGCAAAAACCGAGGACGCGCGTAGCTCGGAAGCTCCTGAAGGCAGGGCGATCCTGCAGATCGCCATTGGCCGCACAAATCCCCGGAGTCCCTTGAAGTTGATTTCGTTTATTTACCTACAGGAACTGGAGATGAGACACGTGCTGAACTGTTGGAAAATTGTCTTTTTCAAAAAGTTCAGGGCTGTAAAGGTAGGGATGTCGTGATAGGTGTAAACAGGAGTATCCGTATTGTCCCCCATGTGTATCATGGCAATATTGTATTTTTCCCACTATAGTCCAATTTTGTTGTTGTACCCATGTATCTCATGTATCTCCTATAGTACATCTCACGACGGTTACTTTATGTTAAATCCCCTTTCATAATGGAATATGATCGGGGCAAGGGGATAGCAGGGGGTAATGTGTCAGCTGGATTGCCATCTCCCAACAGCTGAGTCCTTCTCGCAAAGGCTCTGCAAAGCATCAAGTTTTTCACGTGATTGCAAGTCCTGCAGCGCGGTTCATGGGCGACCAAGGAACAACCTCGCCGGGCCTCGCACGGCTATAGCATTCCCATGAAAATATGATCGGTGATCGAAGGAAGTTTAGAAGTTAAACTTACGACTTGCGGATAGATGCAGCAACTGTTTTGAGAACAGTCAGAGAAGAGAAAGGGAAGAGACAGTCAGTAGAAAGAGGATTAGAGGAGAGAAAGGTCGCATTCAGGGCTTGTCCCAAGACAAATTCTTCACCAAAAAGTTGTGTTTGTGATCACTTGTCGTGGCCTTGTAGCCGTTTGATGATATGTATCTGGATGAATCTGGTGGTATCATCAGGTATAATCATGAATATCATATATGTATATCTATATATAGATATACATATATACAGTTATACAGTACATAAATATGCAACCATCTAGAATACAACCATGTTACAGTAACCATGTTATCACGTTACCAGGGCATCACTGAAACGATCTAAAAAATCGCGACGCGTCCTGTCCCCGCAGGGCCACCATGCACGCACGTCCATCCGCCTCGCCTGGCACCTGGCGACCATGGATATTAATGAAACATGGCTTATGGATGCTGCAAACAAAACATCCTATCTGTATATATATATATATGTGTGTGTGACTTCATCTGTAGATTCCTTTTTGATGACTCTGGAGGTGATCTTCACAGGCCCATGGATTTTCTTTTGGATATATTGGATAAAATGGGGGATGGGGCACAACCAATTCGTTTCCAGGAGATCTGAGTTTGGTGCGCCCCAGTCCTGGATTCAAATGCGCCAGTTATTTCCCCAATGCATCCCAAGTACAAGCCCACTGTCTAGCATGGCTTGATTGATGTCAACCCAGTTCTATACTTTAGCTATGACTAACATTGACTAACACTATACTTGCCACTTTCTTCAATCACAGCGACACCAAAAAGGAAGAAAATCACAGTAATTGACCACCATTTAGTAGGAATTCACTTTTTTTACCTTTTTGCAGGTTGCTGTGCAGCCATCATCCCTGGGATCCACTTATCCCTGCCTGGACGCCATAGACGTTGGCTTCCTCGACCCCAGGCAGGCTGGACAGCACTTGCGAGACCTCCATGGTGGAGACGTTCCTCGGTGCAGTTGAAATGGAATCCGTTGGAATGGCTCTATATCAGCTGTATCCATAGTAAAATCATGAAAACATGTATTATATATATATAGATATTCTGTATATATATATATATATGTAGATATTATATATATATATACATATAAATATGTATATTTTCTATACATATGTAGATATTCTATATATATGTCGATATTCTTTATATATGTAGATATTCTATATATTATATATATATATATATTCTATCTATATATATATAGATATTCTATATATTCTATGAATGTGTAGACATTCTATATATATATATATGTAGATATTATATATATGTAGATATTATATATATATGTAGATATTATATGTATATGTAGATATTGTATATATATATATGTAGATATGATAATATATATAGTGTAAAATTATATATAATTATATATATATTATATAACAATATATATATAGTGTAATCTTATATATATATACATATTTTTTACATACGTATATATTACATTATATTTATATAATCATCTGCCAAAGCCATTTTTCCGGGGATTCCATTTTAAATTTGATGAGTTTGGATTTGGAGCAGCCATGACAAAAAAAAAACATGGCGATTCGGCAGCCAAGAAACTCGCCCTTCCACCTGCCAGCAATGATGCTGATTTAGATATAGGCATGCATCTGCTTTATTGGGGTGTGCTGCCCAACTCAACAGAGAGTTTCTAGTCAAGTTGTTGTCATTTGGAAAGGTCATAAAATGATACATCTGTCATATTTGTGTTTGTGAAATCTGAAAGTTTTGGGAATTTCTTCCCACGACAGCTTGCAACGCAGCAGCTTGTGACCTGAAGGTATCTCCGATCCGGTCCACGAAATGCCAGAGGCCCTTGGCATCCTGGAACCAGCCCGGTGGAATGGCCGAAACTTAGGTATAAGACTTGAGGATGTTTCGGAAAAGATGGAGTTTGTACCTAGAAGATGGAAAAGGGAAAGTCTTTCGAAGCCACTGCGAAAACATGTCCATCTGTTTGGAACCACTCTGGGCAGAATGTTCCCAAACTGCTGATTGCGATACAGCTGTGAAAAGATGACAACCTGACCAGAATCTCAGAGTTTCACTCCAAAACGATTGCCCAAAAACCTAAGAAACTGGCTGTTGGCTGTTGAAGAGACTGGCTATTTAAGGCCGATTTCCAGTGTATGGGTCAGTTTGAACCCGGTGGTCATACTAGAGCCTTCAGCTGGAACGCCGTTGGTTTAGGCTGAACAGATCTTGAGAAATGCATCCCGCGATCCATCCACAGAAGCATGTTTGAATTTACCATCTGCCCCGGTCTGCCCCATGCAAAATTGGCGGCCAGGCCTTGTACAAAAGGTCTCCAGATCTGAACCAGGAATCCCCCTTCTTGAAGACATCCCGAAGGACCTGCACTGGGAATCAAAGCATCTTGGAATCTTGGCCTCAGATTTATATAGATTTATTGGAACATCTGGCGTTGACTCCTTTGCCTCGTCTGTAAAGTCTGCAAAGCCTGTATTGAGTTGTGTTAGGCACCGAATGAGGTGTCTCGGGTCGTTTGGGGCAGGTCCGGAGAGAAACATCGATCACTGCAAGGTTGACCTTGAGGTGAGGAGGAAGACTACAGAATTTGACCGTCTGTAAAATCCTTATCCTTCCCTGGAGGGCTCCTGGTATCAAATATGACTCAAATTTGGTGTGCAGAAGGTCAGAAGGAGCCCGCTGCCAGTGTCACTCTTTGAAGCTAACCAGAAATCGAGCGAATCACTGTACAACTACGACGCTGGCAGTTGACATGAGTCAACCGGCAAAAACAGCGACAGTTGCGGTCAGAAACCGACCCCGAACCAGGAGCGCCTTTGGCTTTGTTAATTCTGCATTTCTGCATGTAATGCCACAGTCATTCGACTTCTATGTATCGGGAGGTCATCTGGAAGAGGATGGGACAATGGATCATGGAGAACTGTGTGAAACTCTGGTTGCTCATATCATGTACCGCTTGTCCAAAACATATCAAACAATTGGAATCCCCACAACTGTTACCACCAAACAGTACCCATGGTGAATGATCCCACCTGCATTTGTATCGGGTACATTTGATATGTCAATATATGTCACGGATGGATTTGATAACGCAGCCTGGTCAAATCCAAACATGAGAATTGGTCATTGATCTGCCCTGTTTTTTTAGAGCCTCTGGTCGTTTCCGGTCGCTATCCCAGCCCCGACCGCGACCCGGGTGAGCCGCCCACCGGTTGAGACGCCCACTGGGAGCTTGGATGCCCCCTGCAGACGGCCCCCGTTCCAGGCATGTCCGGTCATGGTGCCGACACAAAACTGCAAAATGTTGTCAGATGTTGTCAGATGTTGTCAGGTCTCAATCGAAGAGGATGTCTCCATCTTTGAAAAATAGGCGTTGAAACGATGCTAAATATGTTAAACATTTGTTAAACTATGTTTAAACAATAGCACTTCAACGTATCTTGGATGGATTGTGACAAGGACCAAACCGTGAGCCATCAGAGAAAATTGTTTCCCGCACCTGCAAGGCACACGTTGTGAGGTGATAAGTCATAAATTTTAATAAATGTAGTAATCAGTTGGAATATGTTTTCTCACCTCATTGGGCTGGGCTGATTCCATGCCAGACTTGATTTGCAATTTTCAGATGTGGAAATTGGAGACATGCACAATTCGACATCGCAGATTGCTACAGATCAGTCGGGGGCAGCAGGACGAATCCCAATCGCTGGGTACACTAAGTTTGGAAGTGTGCCCCCCAAATCCACAAATCTTAAATTGAGATTGTAGATGTCTATATTTGGAGACCAAAACATATCCAAATCATTGCGCCTTGTAAAAAAACGCGCTATTTGCTCGTTCTGCGTTGAGAAATATAGCTCAGATGTTGCGACGCCCACTGATCTACCCTTTGAAAACATCTATAGCATGGCTGGTACAGCTGCTGGTGTGACACTCGGAGACGACTGGGCAACTTGATGGCAGATGTGCTTCCTTTCATTTCATAGCGATCCTCACTAGCTGTTTGGAAACCACCCCAGGCATGGGGTGAAAAGGCTCAAGACCTGCAATCTCCCGATGCTCTCAGGGTGTTCAAATGGTCGTGACAGCAGACTTACTATAGACTGATGTTAAGATCAAAATAATCCAAATGGCATCTACCATTCCTGAGTCGTGACCGTTTGTACCTCCAAACCTGAGTAGCTGGAAGCGACAATCGTGTCGAAAGACTTCTATATCTCCGTTGATTAAGAGCGAGCAATACTGCCAGTCACATCTTTTCACTTCAGTAGTTCAGTACTATCAGTACTATCAGTACTCACCTTTTTGATCCTTTTTGCACATCTGCGGACAAGGACCCCTGCCGTCCGCTGTAGACATGTCAACAGCCACAGCCGCCTCTTTGAGGCTTGGTGCCATTTGGTGTCAATTCAAATGGGTCCAGGATGGTCCAGGATGGTCCAGGATGGTCCAGGATGCTCCCGGGCAACAAAAGAATCTGGATGGTTGCCGTGAACATACCCGCTTCATGCATCCCGGACCTCATCCATGGATCAGGTCTTCAGAAAATGCTTACTTCCAAAGTGAAAAGACAATGTTGTTATATAAGTTATATGTTGGTGAATTTGGACATGGAAAGTCACACTTTGCCAGATAGCTATTGATCATGACACCATGAACGTGCAATCACAGAAGTGCCACTTGATCCAATACTGCCACACATTGTTCGGAAGATGAAAGAAATCATGTTCAACAAGGACATGAAATGGTGTGTGTTGTTCAAATCTAAAGCGTTGTGTGAAACGCATAGGAATCAACGAATCACACCACTCTGCTGGTTGTAACTTGATCCTCTGGAAATCAGATTGCTCTACTGGGGTGGCTGATTTATGACCGTCTTTCCCATCCAAGTCAATGATAGACCAAAAAAAAACACGTGGAAAATGCCAATAGCATCCAACCATCAAATTGTTTTTTTACCTCTATTCTGCAAGCCCTAACAGTCAGTAAGTGATTTCAAGGTTCGGGAGTTGAAGGGTCAATGTTCGATTGACATCCTGGGCCGCCTAAGTTCCACAGAACGATCTCATAGAAATCCCTCAGATTCGTGGTCAGAAGATCGCCTGGGCGAAAGGTTTGTGTGGCCAAAGTCAAGTTTGTCTCGCGTAACTTTCGACTGGTAGTCTAACAAAAAAATGGGGATGAGGATGAGGATGAATCACGTGGAATCAGATAAGGATGATGGTGGTGCTGGTGCTGGTGCTGGTACTGATGATGAACATGATCAGAAGATCATCATCATCATCATCATCATCATCATGATGAAGGATATGTGCAATCTACCTGTCTTGGTTCCTCAGTAGCTCTTCGGCAAACTTTGAAGATGTGCTGAATGAAGACCGTGACGTCCCAAATACAAATCAAAATAAATCAAAACTTGACCCTCCTCTAACAGCATAACCTTCTTCCACTTCAGTGGGCGATGATTTATCAAGGACACAAGGACTCATGCACGCTGATGGATTTCCATGAGAAATCACAAGTGCTGGGTGTTGGAACCCTTCTACAAAATACCCTTCTACAAATACCTGTAGTTTCCGGCAAGCACAGCTGATGAAGTCTTGGGTGTAAACGAGCCAAACCAACATGGCTCAACTGAAGGATATCTCTAGATGGCAAACCAGGTTAATCGGTTTGTCGGTTTGGTACTATCTTCCCTTTATTTCTGCCTTGCGCTTCCAATTACGACTTCACTTACCTGATGGCAAGAGAGTAAACTGGGATGATCAGCCAGGATGACTCAGGGGTGGTCGCGGTGATCATTGGCATTTCTCCACTTTGGCAGCCTGGAGCTGCTCGGGGAGCGGAAAGAAATATTCGATCAACATCTCGTTCAACGTGACACATCAGGATACACAAACAATTAATCTATGATCAACATAGCAGACTCGGTACAACGGCAATGGATGCCTTCAAAATGGAGGCTCAGATTCACCGTTGACGTTCCTCGACACCGCAGCCAACAACGCGCGCCTTGCGCGCGAGCTTCGCAGCAAGCGCTCGGAGAGCCAGAGCCACCATCAGTGAGCAGGGCCAAGCATATCTGGCACGACATGGCACGACATGGCACGACATGGCACGACTGTTGGGATGCCTATTCGGCTCATCCCATGGGACAAAGACATCAAATTCACTGAAACGAAGACATTAAAAATCACTAAACAACGGATAGGTTCAAAAATGAAATAAGCATCCAAGTGGTCCCAGTCCCTTCTTGCATAGTTTTGGGCTTTGATGATAAATTGCTGGGAACTGCTGATACATGATACAAACAAACCAACAGGTGTAATGATGTTCGTATTCCTCAGCTCCATTTTTGCAATATGTGAAAGAAGCACATTTTGGGAAGTTGGGCATATTAACTTCGAATCCCATCCGAGGACCTAATGCACTGATAGTTAAGATATCTAATGTGTCATTGGAAACATGGAAAAATATGGCGTAGATTTATGCACAAGTGTGTGTGTGTGTGTGCACATTGTTTCTGGCACATGCAACACCCATGAAGCGCGACCCATTTTTCGCAAAACACATGAAACCTGCTGTGATTTTCCAGGTATTACCAAGTTCCAGATACCGGCAAATCAAACATGGCAATCAGAAACCATGTCTAGTTGATTTCCCCACCCTTTAAAACCTCCATTTATAGAGGATCTAAAATTGCCATTTTTGCTTACCGGAGGGAAAAACCTTGGGATCCCAGCGCCTGCGTACGTGAACTTCATGCGCCCCAAGTCCTAAAGCATTGCCCGTGAAAAGCATGCTCGAAGCCATCACCTTGTTGTGGCCACATTCAAAATGGGGACTTAATCAACATTTCAAGGAAATTACTATTAAATAAACAAGATTCAAAACTACATCAAGTATGTGATGACTTTCAAATGAGCACGCAACAATCCTGGAAATGTCTCCCTGCAATTGAGTATTTTTTTTACGATCTCTCCGTGCGTTTCAAGGGCAGGACCTTTATAAAACATGTTAAAACCAAAACTTCTGTCCCAAACGAACAAGCACGATCTGCCGGTAAAGTAAAAGAAAAGTTACGAAGAAATAGAGAAAAGTGAAAGTAAAGGTGGAACGGTGGAACCTAATCTGACGTGGAATCTAAGATATCTAAGTACAACACTTCAACGGGCCATTTCAGCACCAACAAATTGACACCCATGGGTACAAGCGCGAGACCTTTGGCACCACGCGAGCTGAATATCTGTTCTCAGCATATTCAAAACTGTCTGCTAAAAGTGTCAAATGTGGCGTGTGGCTGTGTCAGGGTGGAGAAAAAACGAGACCATGCGAGACCTAGAACAAAACCTGCGGGAGCCAAAACGAGACCTAGAGGCACTTTACTCTACTCTTCTCTTCCCTACTCTGCTCTTCTCTACTCTACTCCTCTGAAATGTCCGGAACACAGAAGTTTCTCTCGTAAACTTCCTTCGAACAATAAAGAATTTGCCTGCAAACAAGATAGCATTATCCAAGATACCTCCCTTTTTGCCGAGTAACTTTTAAGATCTGACCGACGAACGCCTTGTGCAGGGGTTCCTGCGATAGGAACAAACCTGGTTGTGCCCGGCCAAGACATGCAGGTGACTGGAATCATCTGGTCAAGAAGGGAAGAATGGGAAGAATTCAAACCACAATACAAACATGACACTGCCGCCACTGCCCCTCAAAAAGCGAACGAATATGAATGTGGGACCAAGCGACCCGTTTTGTGCGGAGGTGAAACTTGGAGGGCGATAGCTCAGTAAGTTTATCGAATCTAAATATATGGGGGGGTTCCAATGGACCCATGGCCGTTTTTGGAATGAAACCATCCATTTCGAGGGGGGCGTCAATCATTTTGACCCATACTTGGGGTTGCCGTTCCAGTTATAAGTGCATACACAAGATAGTTGTAAATAGAGCTTATATCCCAACTCATGGAGGTTATTACCTATGGTCATACGGATTTTTAAACCCCACCTGCACCCCCCATCCAAATCCGCCCGGAAACGATACAACTTGAGGCCATTGCCCAACCCGAAACTGCACGTGGTCATCATCGCATAGACCTCGGTGTTTGTTAAAAGTGCCATAAATTGGGTTTCCCCCATCCGATCCATAGTTTGAGACAACACTATATCCCCCGAAACGCCATTGAAACAGCATAAGAACACCACAAAGTACAGCAAAACATCATTGAAAAATACAAAGGCATTAAAACCTCCATTTAAAAACTGCATTAAAACATATTAAAACATATTAAAACCATCTATCCCCCGTTGCATTTGACTTCAATCCATGGCACGGGGACGGGAAGGAAAGGCGACTCGGAGAGCAGGCGATGCTCCAGAAAGGTGGCCACAGAGCCCAGCCAGGTCAGCAAAACTGCGGCCTTCTTTAACGCCCAATGGTGGACCCAGTTTTTCTGAATGGTTGATTATGCGCATGCAATATATATATATATATACATATATATATACATATACATATATATATATATATGAAATGAAATGAAATGAAATGAAATGATATGATATTATATGATGTATATATATATATATATACATGATATGATGTGATATGACATGATATGATATGATATGACTGATTATATAGATTATGTATAATGATGATTATAAACGATAAAAGATGATTTATAGATTGTTTATAGATGATGATTATGCTTTGATAGTTGATTGTATGTACATAGTGCCAACAGAGTGAGACAAATAGATGATCTACAATAGGATGATCCCAAATTATAGCTTATTATAGTCGCATAGTTGATTATTATATACATGTTATATATATATATACACCACACAAAATGAGACGGATAATCAATGAGAATCATGGGAAAAAATGTTGGAAAATGTGCAAGTCGTCATGGGACAAATCTGGGACAATAATCGAGCTGAATGCTAAAAATCGGTGAGGCTAGAAAATCTCAAGTTGCAATTAAACTGCTATAAATGGGACATGTTCCAACCCAAACCAAATTATTGGGTGCCTGGAGGCTCATCCTAGAAGTTTGGGCGACATGCAGTAGCAGTAAGGCCCACCAAAAACACAGGGATGTTTCACCAAGAACATATAATCATATACTTCAAATGGAACAACTTCCCCCCTAATTTCCACATAGAACCAAAAGACTTGATGTGAAAGTTGATTTTCCGATTAGTCATGGCAATCTTGGGGCTCTGTGTTGGACAGGGTGTAACTGCAGTTTTGGTAAGTGCAACCATGAGCTCTACCCTCTCGCATGCCCAAATAAAGGATGGGTGAGAAAATTACGTGTTGCACTCAGCTCATGTCCTTTCCCTCTCTTGGATCTAGCTAAGGACCATAGGAACTTGTTTCCTCTGCACCCTCAAACCAGTGACTCAGTTAGTAGATAAGTCAGAATATGGGGAGCCCCCATGGGCCCCATGAAGAACTGGGTCCCTCTTTGAAATCGAAAAAACTCTGGGTTGAGGAACCCAAGCCCTTGCCATACCATCCAGGGAGCTGAAACTCCAATCGCAGGCAGCAGCTTTTCAGTTCCACTGCGCCAGGCTCTCAACAAAAGGGGATCGTACGACACATGGAGCAGCAACCTGGAAGCCGCTGGAATCCATTTCGCAGGCTATTTGGATCTGTTGGATCTGGCATGGCCGTCACTTGTTCTGCTTCCTACATGGACTTGAGAAAGCCAGTCCAATAGTCCATGGAGTCCATAGTTTCTCGCAAACCTTAAGCAAACCGAACCAGATGAGTTGTGCTGGAACTTGTATCTCCCAACCAAGTCGAGATGTCTTCTCCGGTTCATTAAAATCTGCACGGTGTATACACAAATGAAAAATCTGGACGGTTGCCAACCTGGGTAATTCCTCCAACCAGTCAGCTCCCAACCATCCAGCTGTCAAGAAACCCAGATGCCAACAAAGCAGATGGGCAAGGTCTACCTACCAGCGCACCACCGAAAGCGATGTTCCTCAGTCAAAATCTAATTGTTGGATGGGAGCAACCCTACCATTTGCGCAAAGTAGTCTTTGGCAACCCCCAGAACCACATCTGATAGAACATGTTGGAGGCATTCAATTTGACGCCACAGTGACTTTCATGGAAAAATCCAAAGCGGCAGCGGTTTCCCTTTTCCAAGTTGCAAGCAAGGAGTGCAAGCAAGGATGTAGCCCCAGTCAGTGTATTCCTAGGCAGGTCTGAACCTATTCAATGCAGTTGTGACCACCTCATCTACCTTCTGGTGACCATTCGCGATGGTAAATGGTCCATTTAGTTTGATGTGCATACTAAATATGGTGATTTTCCATAGACTATCCCTACTAAATATGTCAATACTATTCAATACTAACATGATTATCTAATACTAGATATCCCTACTAATACTTTCCATACTAAATATGTTAAATTACCAGAGACTATCCCTTCAAACATGCGAACGATGGTCCTCCAGAATGGCCCCGTTGGGTGTGCCATATTTGGATTGCTGCACCGAAAAACCACGGCGCAACAAAAAAAGATTTCATGCCATCCAACAAATCTGTGTCTTAACCAAAATCATTTGCCAAAGAATGGGTCATAACAATCTTCAATAAAATCAAAAAGCATACATAAGCCTCGAATATCCTGATGTAAAATGAAAAAATGAAGTAACTGTTCCACACGGATTTTGGGTCACTGCTGAGTTGGTTGGGCTTTTCGGCTTTTCCCCGTTTTCCCCAGTCAGGCGGCTGCTTTGCCCTTGTGGATGCATTGCAAGGCGTGCCCAGCAGCAAAGACACTGGCCCCGATGAATTTCAAAAGATTCCTCGGCGACAAAAATTCTGAGATTTGGTTGGATTCGAAGACATTTCTCCATCGCATTTGTGCCAAGGTCCCATCAAAAGAAACCTTGAAACCCCAATTTTCACGGGAAGGACTCCCCAGCCTTTGGAGATCTCGGTGGAACCTTGGAACACACAAAAGTGTGCCAAGGTGCGGAAAGGCCTCTGCGAAGAGAGGTGACAACTTGTGGAAGCGCAGATAGAAAGCTCGCAGAAGCTTTAGATACACCAACGGAGCCTCATCAATTTGATCATAATTGTCTGCAGTGTCAAGCGGTGCCAATTTCATAAACCATCCCCAAAATCACATGGGTGGCCTTTGAACCATGCCCAAATGGTAGGTTTATGGCATTGGGTTGCCCACATGATCTTCTCCATTTATGACGGAACATGAATGACAAGTATGGCCCAGTATGGCTTGTGAAGAGTGACCACCTTTATCCAACAGAATATTTTAAAGATGGCGATGCTGAGCTATCCCGGACACATGAGCGGTGTCAAAAACCGATGCTTAAATTACAATCAACCATGAAGGCCGGGCGTTTTCAAACCTTGTCATTGACAAACCTGTATGTGCCACGGTCAAAACATGGTATAATGGGGGGGGGTATGGTCAAACCGTCAAAGCCTTCCCCTATGATCCAATATGGGTAGTCATACTCCAACTTTTGACACCAAAGCTGGGATGATTTTCCCAGTTTCATAGATCCAGGGATTTACCCTCCAATCAAACATGGCTGGCTGGGAAATCTCTCCTATTTGATGATTTTCCATTGCCATAACTGGCCATAACTTCCATTTATTTCGGGGATTTTCCAGGCAATGTTTGATGACCAAAGGGTAAACCCCATCACGTCCTGTCCAGTTACAGTGCTGATGGCCACAGCTGTTGGCAGAGCCAGACTCGACTCCATGGCACCGCTGGCACCGCTAGCACCGATGTGATGCGGACGTGACGCTCGAGCAACACGACCATGGAACCAATCAGCAGCACATGGCAACGTATCCCCGGCATTCTGTAGTTGAGCATTCTGGTGAAGTCTATTGAAAAAGGTGATTATATAGTAAATAGTGATGATGATGATGATGATGGTGATGGTGATGGTGATGGTGATGGTGATGATGATGATGATGATGATGATGATGATGATGATGATGATGATGATGGGTACTGTTTTTACATTGTTCTCATAGACCTGTTGTGGAGAGATATACTGGTTGTAGAGATTGGGTTCCTTAGTACAGTAGATCCAGCAACCAACAATCATCCATTCCTGGCATGGCAAGATCCCAAGATGTGACATTTGGTGACAAAAGAATAGTGATTGTTTCGACGTCCACCCTGCCGAAGTAGGGAAATAAAATCCATATAAAATATGAGGGGACTCATTTCACAACCTCATGTGATTTGACATGCTGACTCAAGCCGCGATATTCATAAACCTCACAAAGTCATGTCAGGGGTAGCCGCAGAAGTTGGGTTCCTTATTGACCCTTATGAAGGAAGCACCAAACCGCCCTGGTCCAGCCTTCTTCTCCGTCGCTTTGGGGTCAGTGTACCCATCAAACCTGGTAGCAACACACAGCCTTGACCGCCCAGCTTGCAGCCAGAGGAAAACACACCTGCAAATTTCTCAAAATTGAACCATGTTTTCAAGCATGTCAATTTTGGCATAGTTCTTGGAAAAATCCCATGTGCCTAAAATTGAATCCCGCCCCCTTAGAAAATCAGACTATGTGTATTGGATCCATTTATTTTGAGTCCCAAAAAATCCTCCTTTAATATATCTGAATATATATAAGGATATGTACAGTAAGGGCCAGTAAGGGCTATGGGATTGTCCAATTGGGGTGTCGACATGACCATTTTCTTGCCACCTCTTGGACGGATGGTCCTCTCTGATTGGGAAAAGCAGTTCACCTTGGTGCCAGGACAAGCTTCATCACGAGGTTGGCCACCCCATTTTTGAGGGCCCAAGTATCCCACATCATGAATATATCCAAAAGAAGTAACCAAGGTTTCTAGTCTCTAAGAATTGTTTGATATTAGGGATATGGGATTAGTTGGTCACTGTATGGACTTGCTCACCTGATGCCCAAGTATGAAAATCATGAAATTCATCCTCAACAATAAAATTGTTAGTGTCATTCGTTGTATTTCTATGAATAGAAAACCCTGGCACGTGGGTGAACGCAGAAATGGTAGGAAAATTACAGTAGACGCTACGAAAATTTTTCGTGTTATCCCAGGTTTCGTGTACTTACCCTCTGGTAATTTAACATAACTATTGAAAATGGCCATTATTAATGGGTAAATCCACTATAAATGGCCATTTTCAATAGCTATTTTGACATAACCAGAGGGTACTTGTTCCCTTCTGTTCCCTTCAACCCGTGCTAAGGCACCCGGTTCATCCATCGCTGCCTCCATACCTCAGCTCAGCGGAGGTATGGGAAAAATGGGGCTAAACGCAATCGAGATCTTAAAGGGGTTGGAAGTGCCTGTAAGGGCAACTATTTCATGGATCAATGGGAATTTCCAGACAAAACTGCGAGAAAATGATGTGAAATGGTACCCTCTTTTTTAAGTTTGAGGCGAAAATTGTTTGCATACTGCTACGAAACCTCTTTCATACGGTTTCCATCATGCAACAATCGGGATGATCGCACTTATCATAGGGACACACTAAACTGTACTAAAGCTACCCGCTGGCTGGAAACTGCACGTGGAGTTGATTAAATGTTTACACGACAATGTGCTCTGTATGTATGGAAACCCGTGTGTTTTTATTTATTTTCATGATGTCCAATGTTCAGTTTGTGTGCCAATTCCAGTGTGTTTTGCGTTTCCTCTGTGGTGGCAAATTTTTACATGCCAATGCGTTTCTCCGTGATGCCAACCCAAAAAAAGGAAACCTCAGAAAAAGGGGAACGAAAACGGGCAAAAATTTGTCTGAAGCGGACTGCTGCAGGGCAAGGTATTCTCACCATGCCAAGGAGTCTTTGGACCCGCACCGCGACGCGGATTAAATCGATGATTTTGCAATAGACGCACCGTATGCATGACGCAACGCAGACATTTAGAAAACTCCGCGTGCCCATAGTTCACCGAACGCAAAAGGATCAAAGGAACACGAGAGCAATGCAAAATGGGGTTTATGATAATTGGGGGATCCCCAAAACCATTGGTTTCAATGCTATGATGGTTTAATTTTAGATGATTTGGGGCTACCCCCATTAACGATACCTCCACATGAACAGCAAAATAGCGTGTCCAAGATGTGTTTCAGCCTGTCAATGTATTCAATTTCTGTAGCCAACAGAAGCAAAATCCCTACAAAGAACGCGCCTTTGCTTCTCGTGATGCTCCAAACCGCGGACAGAGGCAGGAAGTGCCGCGGCGACGGAGACAAGTTAATAGAGAGGAACGCGATGGAGAAACAGCCGCGGCGGCCAAAGCGTCAAAGCGTCAATTCCGTCCCGAACGGCAGCAAAGCACTTCAGACAGGCAGGAAGCACTGCGATGAAGACAAATAGTGACAAATTGATAAAGACAAATGTCATGGAGACAAGTTGACGGAATGTGATGGAGGGATGACGACGGCGGGAGGACGGCTGCAGGACGGAGGAGGAGACGGCGGATAGCGGCAAAAAATTAGAATCCAACATAGTAAAGTGAGGAAAAATACATTCTAAAAAATATGTGAATATGAATTGATGTATGAATAATCTAATTTACAACTGCGTCAACAGAATCAGTCTATCAGGTCACAGTGGACAATCATGACACTTCATTCAAGAATCCTCTGTGTTACTAAAAAAAGGTCAAGTCATACTAGACGGAATCTCAACATAGAAAATGTCACCTGATAATCATGATTCAATGACTCATTGACCAAGCAAGTCCCGGTTTAGACAAGAGTCAAATAAATTCCCACCAAGAGTCTAATAAATTCCCACCATGACTCAATGACTCATTGTCCAAGAGTCTAATAAATTCCCACCCCCGTTCGACTTTAAATTGAATTGCGGAGATGAAGAAGAATCTAAGCCCAACCCCCATTAAACTTTACATTCAGTTGGGGAGATGAAGACAGAACCACCCGCGTTAAACTTTATATTCAAGCGGGGAGATGAAGAAGAAGCTAAATTCCCACCTCCGGGTAAATTCTAAATTCTACATTCGGGTGGGAAGATGAAGACGAATCCAAATTCCCATTCCCGTTAATCTTTAAATTCAATTGGGAAGATGAAGAAGAATCTAAAGCCCCACCCCCGTTAAGGTCTACATTCCATTGCGAAGATGACTGCGATCCTCTCAAGGATGTGTGACTATGGCACTGACTGAACCCCCCAAAGAAATGTAGTACTTGAAATAATTTTCCCAACTATCGTGGATAATGATGTTGCGGAGTGAAACAATTCACCTCACCTTGGTGCTTGGCTGACAGCCCATTTTGAAGGTTTCTGTGTGAAAACATCGTTGGCAATCAAAATGTGAAAGCCAACGTGGCTGCGTCTGAGCATAGGGCAATGGATTACCAACATTTTCCCTATTTCTTGTGCACTTAGCCGGACTTAGCCCATTTTCAAACGCACCCACCTCAGAAAGACTTGGGCCAAGGAGCAAAAGCCATTGGCTCCACGGACAGGCGTTTCGTTTTCCACGTCGAACTTCACAATTTTGAAGCCCGTGATCTTGGTCGGTCACGGCGCTTTGGGACTTCATCAAGGTGGATGCGGCAGCTGAAACCAGGTCACGAGGAAAACAACTCGTCGTGTCAAAAACCAAGCAACATCCGACAGCGTGATTTCCAGTGAAATCAGTCAATGGATTGGTTTGTTGGGGAAAATCTACACCGGAAACCATGGTTTTTACCATCAAATCTATCCAATTGTCCAGAAACCATAGATGAAACCATGGTTTTCCGGTTCCATTTTTCCCATCAGGGCCGACGGTGACCATCCCAAGCCGTCCGGGAAACTTGGGAAACCGCACCAGGTCGAAGCCAAAACCGCTTCTTCCAACAGCGCCCCGCTGCTGCAGGTCAGACTTCCTTCGGCCACGAATGCATCAAGGCTTTCCCTCGGCCTATGATTTATATATAATTTATATATATATATATATTATATGCATCATCATTCATCTATCCAATTGTCCAGAAATATCCAGATATGCCTAGATATATCTAGATGTATCCAGATATATAAGTTGGTTTTGAACCCCCATCAACTGATATCTACCACAAACTCCCCTCCCCCAAACATGGAAACATCGAGTCCTGCAGACGTTCACCAGGGCTCCATTGCCTTCCGTGGCTCCATAGAACCTCAGGGGACCGGGATGGCCTCATTTTCGGAGAGCTGATTTACTGTGAAAAATGGTGACCGGTTCGCAAACTGTTGGTTTACTGGAGGGTATCATGGTATCATATTATGACCCAACCTACTACATCTATCTATATCTTCTATTCAATCCTGAGAACGATATGGAAAGATTGGATACCCCAGGTCATCCCAGGTCATCCCAGGTCTCCAAGCTCCACCACCACCGGGATGTTGAACTTATCCTGAAACTCATCCCACACCTCAGGCCTGGCCCATCTGGCCCAAAGGCATACCACGAATGGCTTTCCATGGGTGTTTTTGTTTTATTTTTTTTCGGGGAAGTAGCAGGAGTTGACCAACAACAATGTTGTAGTACCAAATATAGAAGTGATGTTCACCAATGTTCACCAACCATCATAATATTTAGGAGTGAACCTAGTTGATGTCACTAAACTCACTAAATATAGCAATGTCACTATGCATCAATTTCTGCAACGCATGGTGATTCAATGGGACATTGCAGCAGTATCTGGCCGCACCTCAAGCCGTTTCCAATGGCCCCCCGCAATTTGTGCGGGATCTCACACACTTCCGGATGATCCCTGACAGTGGTCAGCATCGGAACGATGGCAATGGGCCTCTGAAAATTTCAGTGACACACAATGCAGCTTTTGCTCAACCATCTTTGCTACGGTTGAGACTTGATTCTGTGGTCATTTCATTCGTCTAAGGCTCAAACTTGGGTTCAAAACTAGATGGGATCACCCAGTGTCTTAAGAATCAACCCATATCAGTGAACCCCTGCCTGGCATAGTTCACCAGATATCGGCCCAACTCACCTCACGTGCCGTAACTTGCGAAGCTATGGGGACTGGACAAGAACCGAAAGTGGAGTCCTGGACATCCTTGACATCCTCAACAGGCAAGTCAGATCCAATGAAAAAACTCCTCAACTGGGGTGGAGGAGAACTATCTCTAGCCCCGAGTGATGAATGAAACGCAACGGCAGTGAAAACCGAGGAAGCGCACAAACTCACCTTGCAGATTGAACGGCAAGAAAATCAGGACGTCAAATTCGAATGGACGGGTTCGATCACCTGAACCATACTTCAAAATAGATCATCTCTAGAAACCAAGATATTATAAGATATTTCATGGATATTCCATCTCTCTATGTCCTCTATGTCCTCTATGTCATTCGATTGCTCTACCAGCAGCAAACAGCCTGAGTCCACCTGAGTCCACCTGAGTCCACGGACCGATGTATTGAAACGCCGTGCATTGCTGTTCCGAGATTTCTCTCCAAAAGCGCGCAGCACTGAACTTCTTCGCCAGAGCCATCGTGGCACCAGACCTAGGTCCGATGTGCTGCTTCCACAGCTCCAAACAGGGCGGGGTTTACCACAAGTTTTAATGGTTAATTAATGATGGTTAATGGTGGCTAATGATGGTTAATGATGTCTAATGGTTAATTAATGATGGTTAATGATGATTAATGATGTTTAAAAAAAACATGGGAACAAAACGATGTTTACCAGAAATGCACCATGAAATGGATTGTATGAAACATGCCCAAGTGGAAATCTGCATAATTTGCTTCCTGAGCACAATGTGTTATGCAACGGTGGTTGATCATCGACATATGTGGAAAATCCAAGGTTGATCAGGTTGATCGCGTATGCCACAGAAATCTCCCACAGATACCTTGTAAAAACTGTATATACGGGTGTCTTCAGGTATATTTAGACTATTTATACATATCAAACAGCGAAAGAATGTGAAATATGTGAAATATGTTGATAAATGTGAATATGTGGTCACCGTATGAATGTCACCTTCATCAATTCTATCTGGGTGCCCCAAAGTATCAGAATTTGAACAAAAACACAAAACCCAGCAGGACATCCACATTTGTCTACTATATCTCTGGGTGTGACTGTCCTGATACATGTTTGTTTTCAGCATTTTCAGCATTGTCAGCATCAAACTCCGGCGCATCATGGGCCCTGACATAAAGCAGGACATGGCTCCCAAGCCGCCACCGGCAGTGTGATACAGCGGTAGGCAGGTGTAGAGCACATCACCTGCGCCATGGTCTTGACACTGCATTTCTTAAGATAGATCCCAATTAGTAAGCCTTCTAAAACCCTAGTAACAGCATGTAAAAGCCACTTATATGATGGGTTACTGTGTATATATATATAATGGATTATATATAATGTATACATTATATGTATTTGGGGTTTCATCACTGCCATTGCATTTGCATCAAGCTTATCCATTTTGCAGGTGTCATTGACTACACATGTCCCAAAATCATCTAAAATCCAGTTTCCCTGAATGGCAACTCAACTGGGCATTCAGGTGAAATAGTGAAATATGTGAAATCGATCTCTGTCAAAACTATTATTTGCTTCGAAAATCAATTCGTGGCTCCTTGGCTTCCCATCATTTCCCATTTAAGATGTTGTAAGAAGTGATAGCCATAGCTTTAAACCGCTCCCTCCAAAGTGGAGAGCAAAACAGTGACGTTTTGACCGCTTCAGTCGACCAAACTCCAACGGCCTGGTCCTAGCCCCAACAAACGACCGATGCCGCCCAAGCCATACATCCGCGCGTGCGTCACCTTGGCTGCCTGCGGATGAGATCAGAAACTGCAGCCATTTTTGGAACAAATTAATAAAATTGAATAAAGGGGGAGTTCAAGGGGGTTTCAGTGGTGCTGATCGAAGGTTCAGCAATACACTTGTCATATTTGTCATTAAGTAGACTCTGAGTAGACCTTCCCGTTGGAATTTGTGAAACCATGCCAGCACATAAATGTGAAAGCGTTTGAAAAGAAAGCATTGGGGCGAACTGTTGATTTTTCCCTCAAAAATCCTCAAAATATCGACAAAATCGAGACTTTTGAGGTAGTTAGAACGCCCGACCGTGGTGCCTTTGGCAGTCCAGTGGTGCCACTGGTGTAGATGTAGCCGAAGACGTCTGTGAATTTGATGCCTTTCCACTGTTCAAAAGTCAACCAAAATGCCAGTGCGATGTTGTTTTTTTCCACTTTGGGGTCTGTGAATACCCAATGGTGCTGTGTAAGTCTCCAGTTGATGTACAGCAAATTGATTCGGCTTTCCCTCTGACACTGAAATATCCTTCACCAAACATGTCCCACAACCAAACTCACAAAACTGGTCCGCCGCCTTTGCGCAAATCCACAAAGTTGGAACCTGGAGAAACAGGGACATGGTTGGACCATGTCGTTCGGCCACGGCATGTCCAAGGCATCAAGCTCAGTGCTAGTGCTGCTAGTGCTGCTAGTGTTTTTTTAAGGTGGTGTAAAGGTGGGATCCGGAAATATCCAGTGATGAAGGTGGCACTGGTGGCAGGGTCCATCTCCAAAAACACCACGGTCCGTCGGTCGGATGCCCACCTTGGTAGGGGAAGCCCATGAGCTGATCGTAGTCCACCACGGCTGGTGTGTTTGAAAAGCTCAAGTGAGGCTTCCCTGCAGCAGAATGTGGTGTGCGTGCTGCATGCTGTGCCAAGAAAACATGGGAAAAACATATGGAATGCTGATTGGGCACAAATCAATCCTCGAAACATTGCAGGAACAAGGGATTATGAGAATAACTATTTGTGAACCACAGAAAAAGAAATGGGACACATGATCATGGGGTGGAGACTTGGGTTTGATTCTGCAGATTACAGATGATCATTTCTGTACAGAGTAGCTTCACAGTATTGCAACATCTAGTAGTTTTCAATGTTTACAGTATCCCTCCTTTGCCTCCCCAGCACACCAGTTGAAGGCCAGTTTCTCGAATCTGGCTATCGATAGTGTGCAGGTTGGCCTGACAGATAACTCGCAGGAAGATTCGCACTAAGAGCTGATTACGCATTCTGTGGCAGGTGAACCCAAGCCATCCAAGCCTTCTCCCAAAGCCAGCCAAATTTTATCCCACATGTTCTCCACCCACGCCCCACCTCAGTCCCTGCGTCAAAGACTAAGGTTCCGCAACCGGCCACCGCGATGCAATGCGCCAAGCCTTTGCCTGGAGGCTGCTGGAGGCTGCTGGAGGCTTGGTGGGGAGGACCACCTAACCCTTTTTCAGCTTTGAGCCCTACCCGATTCCCCTGGTGCAGTCCCCAAACTTGACCTGTGAGATTGAAGTTCAGCATTGCTGCCTGAGCTGTCATGTGAGTGAAACCGCTCCCAACGTGTTTTTGGTTTTTTAGGTGAACCCCAGTGCTGGACATGATCATTTTGTCTACCTTTTCTTGCTGAATTTCTCAACACAATTTCCAGATCACCATCAGGGATCAGATCCCCACCGCACCTGCACTCCAATCTTTGCCTAGGCTGAAACCGTCCATTGTTGAATCCTGCTTCTGCAAAGGTTGCCTTTACAAGGCACCAACCAAATTCCCCTGGATCTTATCGATCTGGTATCAACCGCAGTTTTACGCACTACTGAAATTTCATCCGAATATGGGATGCTATGAAACAGCATACTGAGACCTATCTCATCCTGACAGCGCTCCGTGCACACGTCTTGCTGCTCTCGAAACCCTTGCAGTAGATCTGGGGTAAGGACCATGGCCAGCCACCAGCAGACATACTCCGGCTTGTTCTCCATCATCAACGCACAAACCTATGAGAGATGATACACCGATAGCCTCGAAAAAAGCTGGTTTTAGGAGCCACTGGACCATAGATGTGGAATTCCTCATAGTTGGATCCCTGTGGTCTTCTAAAGCCATAGAAAACTAGGCCAGCGACCAAAAGAGATTCGCTGGTTCCATGGAACTCCAGGCTACTCACGACTCGAGATCCCCCGTTGTCACAAATCCAGCACCATGGCTCACCATGGCTCACAAGCAACTGCCATGATTCCAAAAATTTTGGAGCTTCCCGAACTTCAACCCCATTCTTTCTGCATCAAAACAATGAAGAATATGTGGACTAGAGGCCCCAAAATCACCAAACATAGGAAACATGTTTCCTCTACCCGGCCTGACCAGTCTTCAAGCCCTGCTTCAGCAAGAAATGCGCCATTTGATTAGAGATGTGCTCGAAATCCTGAGACAACTTGCGACAAGCCGCTGGGAAGTATACCCCAGTGCCACTGCCGTTCATTTTGGACCGTAAGAAGTCACGAAACAATGAGGGCACTGAGAAGTGATTTAAATTCCAGCTGCATGATCCGCTGGAACTTGGGGTAGACTTGGTAGACAAGAAAAAAAGACAATGATCTTCAGGGGAGATGTGTGCCGAAAACACATGTCGAGATAAAATACACCCAAAAAGTCACTAGTCAAATGGTTTGTGTGTGTACGTATGTATATTGTGTATATATATATATGACCACAAAATATAGAAACCTTCGACCATTTTCTATCATCAACATGGGGATATAAGTGATATCTAAGTTGTCAGTGATGGTACATTCATGGTCCCAAAAATCCCATGGTGGTTTCACCGAAATCAGTCATTTTACTAAGCTCCTGGAAGCTCAGTCGTCGATGCTCGAAGATGGTAAAGGTACGATCCCCGAAGCGCTGCACCGACTCCTGCCACCTGGAAAGGACAGATTTTTTGACGGTGGATAGTGGGAGGATATGCTGTTTTGAAATCGAAGATATCAAAACATGGCGATTGTTGGACCTGGAGAAAAAACATATCTGTTTGGAAAAAAATGAGAAATCAAGCTCAGGAATTTTGATGTAGCCGTGGAAGAAAGAACGGTGTTGGCTGTTAAAGCCATCTTCAATTGCCAAATCGTCTAAGAATTTGGGACTCTTCAGCGGGGGAGTATATGTCAAGAAAACATCTCCTGAGATGCTTTGTCTGCTGCAGCAAATTCTTCTTTGACTGGAAAGTGCGTTGTAATGGTGTCTCTTTTAATCTTCCGGCACAACTTTGAGCTGGGAAGACAAATCAGCAATGCTGTAGCCTCAGCGAACGGAAAATCTCCCTGCCATGATGGGTTCCGATTTTTTCTGTGTACCCTGGGTCATCCACCATTGAACATGGGGGCACTATCACAGCATATCAACTGTTTGACTGGTGTACAACGGCAGGTACTCATCTTTTCACCATGCAAGATGTGCAAACATCATGTCGCATCTGAACATTCCATGTCTGACTCCCATCTTATCTTCGAACTTCTTTCGCGTCATATCATCTGAAAGTGGGGATACCATGGGATACCTCAATTTCCGGCCAAAATCAGGTGGAAATTCGCTGCCGTTGGCATCCCGACTATCTCGACCCATACCTTAGCAGTCAGGTGAAGATCATTGGGACATGGAAAGCTCACAAAAAGAAAGCGTGCAAAAATGGATATGGTTTTTGGATGTTTTTGGTCAGTTCATCCTGGTATCCGTTAGTATCTTTTTTTTTTCTGGCAATCGGATATGCATCCCTCAAGTTGCCATGGTATTCTAACAGATCCCCATGTGTTTTTGTCAGTGTATTCCTCAAGAACCACGATCAAACCTCCACCACTGAGCAGTGTGACCTAAACCAATATGTTGCCTTGTTCCTTTATAGTGGCTGGTCAGCGGATTTCCAAGAATGAATCGTGATCTCCAACATATTGGATAGCGTAACCCCCATATAATCATCAATTAACATGGGTTTTGATCAGCCACTGCACTTGGCATATGTGCCAAGCCCTGTGCACCAAGCCGCGCAATTTGCCACCCACCAGGATGGGAACCAACTTCATCGCCAGCCATGCATCGTGGCTCAACTGTAACCTGTCGGCTCAGCAGCTCCATCTGTGGTCCAAAGGTCTGGAGAAATTTGGAGCCTCAAAATTGTCCACGCACCTTTTACTCCAGATCTGATTTATTTTTTGCATCTTTATATATTGGGATTTAGATTTGTCTTGAATCTCACACACAACATGAACAGGTGGATTCAACAAGAAAAACGGCATCATGTTGCGCAAGATTCTTGGAAAAACTGAACTGTTTGGAGCTGGGTTTTAAGATTGATTCTCGTGAAAGAAACTCAGTCTTGTTCGTTTCGTTTCTTATCTTCCCATGTGTGTCTACCCCATGTTCGATCGTGGAGTCAAATCTCGTTTTCATATGTTTTCATTGGCTGCATGCCCACGCCAAGTACATGTAAGACATTCTTAATCATTCTATCCCAGAACCATCGGTAATACAAAGTTGTGCCCAGTTCTTGCCCGCCAATAACTTTCCTTGTTCGCTCCTATACCATATGGATTGATTTATTGTCTCAATCATATAATATAATTATGTCTATGTATTTACTTTAAAACGCATTGTTCTATCTATCTATCTATCTATCTATGTTTATGCGTATAGTTTAGATGTAAATTTTGTAGATACACACATACATGCAAATACATATCATCACAATTCTGTCATTCAACTGTAGCATCGTGTGCAGCTGCAACAAAAAATGAAAAAAAAACATAATAGTAGATAAATACATGAATAAATCAATCAATCAATCAATCAATCAATCAAGCAATCAATCATCTCAATCAATCAATCAATCAATCAAATCAAATCAAAACAAAACAAATCAAATCAAATCAATCAATCAATCAACAAATAAACAGATTGGTCATGTTTGAGATCTGGATTTAGGTTGCTATTTATGCGAGGTTGATCCTCTAACTGGGTGTGTCCCAAAATGGAGCATACCCGGCAGCAATTTCAATGGGGAAATGGCACCTCTAAATCCACTGGTTGGTCATCATCCATGTCAAAATATCTGGGTTGGTATAACGGTACACCCCATTTTCAGGCAGACCCATTTTCATACAAACTATGGTCATGTTAAATGATCCTCTACATGGATATGTAGCACAAAAAAAAGGGGTGTTTGTTGAGTATAGTGGTAATTCATAGATATCAAAGCACAAATATATAAAAATATGGTATGTAACCACTTAACAACCTCTGTCTGAAACCATCTTAACAACCCCAAATGGAATGGATGGAATGAATCCCGGCACCTCTGATCTACCGCAAGGGCAGCCACCACGGCACCCGCTCCTAGGACGGAGCTGGTGTGTCTCCAAAAAAGGCATGGAACAAACGGTGACTTTTCTAGTTATGGTCATCAACTATCATCAAATCATGGTGAACATGAAGTGAAAAAGACTTTAAATTGCTGGATTTGGGTTTTACATGGTTTTACACTACTGAATTGTTTCGGAATGTGAAACATTGTGAATTCATTAAGCAAAATGGAGATCTGTCGATGAAATCAAAGAACAAGAAAGATTTGCAACCAAATAACTTCAGGACTTAAGGATATATGTCCACTGCACAACTGGATTTGAACACTCTGGGCATGCCAATGTAGGAGTGTCATCGGTGTTCAACACTGCGAAAAACCGTAGTTCCTGAGCACCCATATCATAAGGTTACAGGTGCTCACTTTGCCCTTTGGCTCTAGCTCATCTATATATAGCCTCAAAGCAGTTTCGAACCTAGCTTCTTGCAGTTTCAACCATTCTCTTCAGCCCCTAAAAATGGCTAGGAAAAAAGTGGTGATTCACAAATTCATAGCGTTTGGAACACGAAATGTCGGATGGCTTCAAGCGCCCCAGGGAGGTCCTGCAGGGATTGCCATGCTGCGTGAAAGTCCCGACATCTTGCTCGGCCAGTTTTAGGGATGTCAGCCCAAATCGTGCTTCATGGCCAGTCCCGGTCAACACTTGAAGCAATTCTTCAGTCAAAAGCAGCAGATTTGCGGTCTGGTTGCTTTCCCACCCAGTGGGGGCGGCTTGACAAATACTATTACCGTCCTAAATCAAAAGGGAAGAATAACTTTCCATAGCTTTCCGTGTTTGCAGCTATCTGAAGCCAAACGCTTGCACAGGCAAAATTATGCAGTCGTTTGTTTGCGGCGGAAAAAAAAAGATTGCACAAGGACGATATATCTCTGTGCGTGTGCTTATCTGTTTGTTTATACCTGGATGCCAGATGACAAGTCCGTGTTGCCCAAAGTGATGAAATCCGTGTTGCCCAAAGTGAGCGTCCAAAGTGTGAGGAGTGTGTGATTTCTGGATATTGTCTGAAGTGATGCGTTTGGTGTTGCCCTAAGTGATGCTGGTACCCTTGAGACTTGCCGCGTCATTTTCACCTCTTGCGCATTGACATCGGCGAGCCAAGGGCCACTCAAAAGTGGCAAGATTCAAAGGCATGTCGATGAATTGCCATGGGCATAGCTTGAAAACCAAAATGAGAACGTCGAACAATCAGCTATATCATTTGCACTTGGAAAAAGTGATGTAGTATGCCAGTATACCCATGTAAATCCAACAAAAAAACATTCCCACAATTGGAGCTTAAGCCATTCCCGAAAAGGCTCGATCGGCTATGTGGTTAAGCCCCGACAGGTCAAAGTCTTTGACTGAAAACCGGTCAGGTCGCGAAAGTCAAGTCGAGCCGTCAGCAGCCAAATCTTCCTCGAGGAGTGGCGCTGACTTTCTTGATCTGATTCGCAAGGATAATGTCGCGAACCTCGGAAATAGGATGTACCAAGCAAGCCAAAGCATGATGGAAAAGAAAGTGTCAGAATGATGTCAGACGAAAGAATACAGAAGATGCTGAAGTTCGACACTGTCAGCATTTTCTTGGCTTCACGCTGAATTCAAAACGGGTGTAACACAACAGACATTTTGTGATGATGAGCATGATCTGCTACCAGGTCCGATGATCCTCATCAGTGCGTTAATGATCATAACAAAACTCAGTGGCTGAAAATGGTTGTATTGCTCAATAATCATCAACTGCTCCCTTGGCAGATGCTGCACTCTGGCGGGATTGAGGACACGTTTTCACAGTTCAGGACGATCGAAGGTCTGCACTAAAAAATGAGGGGTGGCGAACCAAAATGAAGGACTGTTTCGGCACAACAACTGGCTTGTCATTTTGGCTACCGAACCAAGCCGTCCAATTTATGGGCTCTTGCCATTCGGAGCTCAAACAGATAAAGCCGCTGCCAAGTGGCATCGTCGTTGCACTCCTCAATGCGAAGATGGCTTAAAGATTTTTCACCGGAACCAATATCGATCACGAACTTCAAGACTCCCAGTGCCTTGTGATGCTGCAGCGACACCTCTTTGTTGGGCCTTTCCACCTACATCCCTTACCTTCAAACCAAAACTCAAAAATGGGTCTCGATCAGCTGATTGCGAAGGGCATTGTAAAGTGGCTTCCTGATATTTGGAGCGCCGGTATGTTGCATTTAGATTTAGTTTTGTAGATGTGCACATGTTGAACCCCAACAAAGGGGTGCTTAGCATGAAAATCATACGTTGGGTCTTTTACAGAATTTTACAGTCTCTCGAGCCTTCTAAGCCGCAAAAAAGTTGAGCTGAATGATGATCCTATGTTTTCTCATCGAATATCCCTCAGCTAACACTGCACTTTCTCTGCAATTTGCAGTTGCAACGACAATTTTTAAAAACAATATGACAGAGTCAATTCAACATCTTTTTCAGCAAGAGTGAAACTCGAAATGTTCACCATGTTGGGTATTGAATGGCATTGTTCATCATCCAGTGCATCTTTAACAGATTCTGGTATCAGTTGCAAACTCCTCTCTGGCAGGACAACCCCAACATGTATCAAAATGTGCTGCACAGTCAACGAACCCAGAGATCAAGTATGCTTGGGTCTCATAGGTACAGGAACGCAAAGAAAAAAGAGGTGCCGTTTGCGGGAAGGCTGTTGGAACACATTTACACCGTGAAAAGAGCAAAAGCGAGCAACAGTGTAAACTAAGTAGCATCAATGGCGCAACTAATTAGCCCGTCACAGTGGGCCGTCAACGGGACCTTAACTTCTCAGTCGTCACGGATTGTGGAAATATGGAATCCCTATTTGACACAGCAAAACCACCAAACCTGAACCAGCTCAAGATGCTCTTTCGATGGAAAAGAAGAACATCATCATGATGCACAGACTTTGCCACTTGTCACCTGCAGCTCCAACGCTCTTTGAGTGACAATAAAAAAATGCATCTCACAGAGTTGTGCAAAGTCCGACACTAGGCCAGAGGAAAACCAAAACAACTCAAATACGATTGCTTTGTCCCACCATCGGGTAGAAAAAGTCACCTTTTTTTGCGCTTCCTTTGGGTGCCCAATGGTGCCCATTCAAAAAGCTCCCGGATCAATCTTTTCCATCCAGGCCTCCTTGGAGGTCCAAGATATCGAAAGCAAAAATGACCTCGAAACGATGGATCCGATGGAATAAATTGAGGTCATCAAAAATGGTGATATGATTAACATGATTAACTGCTAAATGAGGAATACATTAGGATGGCGAACCACTAAAGTTAATTAGGCTGATCTTATCATCAAAAGAAGGGAGTTTGATGGAACAACTTTGTCATCTCAGCCGCTTAGTGAAATGTGATCTGTCATTGCATCACAAGTGCCTGTTGGCAACCCAGATCAAACCTGAGATTCGATGTTTAACTAAGCAATCCATATAATCAATCAATATGATAGATGTTATATATATATACATACATACGGCAAATGCCTGGGCTTTGCCCCGAACCGCGACGACGACGGGCAACGCATCATCATCATCATCATCATCATCATCATCAATACCTATTACCTTTGTTGATCTTCCCAATTGAATGTAGAGTTTAACGGGGGTGAGATTTTATATTCCCTAATACCTTTGTTGATCTTTCCAATTGAATGTAAAGTTGCAACAACATTTGATTGGGAATATTGGGAATGGGAAGCCTCTACGCTGTAACGCTGGGGCAAAGCCCAGGCGTTGCGCGTACATATACATATGTTTCAGGATGAACACATATCTGCAACAGTTTTTGTGGATCGGAAGCCTTCCACCTTCCAGCAGCTTCCGCCAAGGCGCTATAAAACTCGTGCTTGTAACTCCAAAGAACGCCAGGAAGTTCAGGATCAGAGCCCAGGATCCGATCCCCACAGTGATGATGGGGATCACTCGCTTCTGCACATAAGAAAACCTCCGCTGGGCTCCGCAGGACATCGAACCCGTCAGGCCACGAGTTGCATCACTTGGAGAGAAAAGGGAAAGGCTTGGTGGCTTGGTAAGAATCAGAAAAAATCCATAAAAATCCATCATCTTTCAACACCTCTTAAGCATTAGTTCCCCTATACACTCAGGTAGCAAGACCGTCGAAAATAAGTCCAACTGAACGCGGACTCTCCCAAAGTGACCAATTTTAAAACCATTTAAAGCCACACATCCAACGGGTCCTCCCGTCTGGCCTATAGGCCAACAAGCGCTTCATTGGCAGGTTCGACAGGAAGCACAAGAAGCACATGGAAGGTGCTATTGCCCCGAACCTGTCGTAGGGACTTGGGATGAAATCAGGGTCCGATGCCATCAGCTTCCATGTGCCACAAATCTTTGCCACTTGATATCACCAACTGCTAACCACTCGATAAATACGTGCTTCATCTAAGGGTAAGGCGTCCTGGTTATCGAATTCTGACCACTATAATCGCTACAGACCTAGTTTCTGAGGTTCAGACATTGACAAGAAGCCAAAGTTCAGGACTGCTTGCCTTTCAAGCAGGGACTGTGTGAGGTACTTATTTTGTTCCACAGTTCTACCCATAAATCCCAGCTATTTTGATGTTCATCAGCCTACCAGGCTTTTGATCACCATGAAAACATCCAAATCTGTGGGTCCCAGTTGCATGTAGTCAGACACTTCTGCCGCTTCATCGTAATCCGACAGCATGGCCTTGCCAACAGTGACAGGGCATGGGCTGTTTCTATAAACGGATGGTCTTAGGGCCGTATCGGAAAAGTGTGGTGTTACCCTTTTACCCAATTTTGTTTTGTTGCCTTTCTGCAGGGAAACTGATGAAGCTTTCGTCGAACTTGGGATGTCATATTTTCAGACAAACTTTGGGGCTCCAACCATCGTTAATTCCAGGAACCTGAGATTTACCCACTGAAATCAGTGCAACATCCGTCAACCGGTCCTATCCCTTTCTTCATCAAATCAATCTGAACCCAAGTTCCAGAGGTCAATTCTTGTGGTGCTCACTTTGGTTTTAAAAAAGAAATCATGGGAGAGTGACATTCCTAGGTTGTTATTCATCCACAACATTGGGGCATGAGGGTGTCATAGGGCATGCAGAGCACGCAGTACCGCTGCCTGGACCTCCACATATGACAGAAGTGATTCTGAACCTCAAAATCCAGCACTTTCGACCAGTGGGAATGGATTGAACTGTGGCAACCATGGGCAACCACAAAAACAAACCAGACTTGGCCATGACTGTCCCAGATAAGAACAACCAACCCAGGATTCAACGGGTGTACCGTACGGATCACAAGACCTCAGGGTTTGCCTGACAAGGCTGAAACCTCCATCAAAAGGAAGGGCCACATCAGCCTATTTCCCTCACAGCTCCTACAGCAAACACCCAGGAGAAAAAAAAAACACCCACATTCAGAATCTAAGCCCCATCCACAAGCAGTGGCCATTGCCAATTATGCCTGTTTCATAACCCTTATGAACTGGCATTGTGAAATACCAGCACTCTCTAAATCACAATTCTTGGATCAGGTGCAGCCCCATACCCTCGAGTAGCTTAATAAAGCTGTGGAACATTACCATTTTTAAAAGGCAAATCATCGAACCAGACTGGCCATTTCCAGTTCGCAAACTGTTAGTCATTACCAGAGGGTATCATGTCCATTTTCCTTGGTAAAATCTCATTATATAAATCCCATTGAATTCCACGAAATCTCCAGAAGTTGGTCCAAATCTCCCTTCCATCTGAGGAGCTCTTCTTTCGTTTCACCTCTTTGCGGATGGTCCAGAACATCAGCCCCACGGATGCCAACAGGCCACCAACAGCTGACACCACCTGACGCTTTCAGATGGTTTCGGTGGTTTCGGAGAAACACCCCTGGGATATCCTGGGATACTTGTAGGAGTCGACTACCCCAACCGTGCTGACAAAGTTCAGGCTCCGATCAGGGTGGTTACAAGAAAAAGGAGCCACTGAGCTCAGACTGAGCAGCGGTTGCTCAGAAAAAGAGCAGTGTCTGGAAGGAGAATGGTGAAGACTGAAGAACTCTGTTAACATCAAATCGCCCAAAAATCATATACCACAATATCCAGTGGCTTATCACTATATCATGACTTTCCCACGTCGAATTACATTTTGGGGGACCCCCATTTCTCGGCAAGCCCGTACATAATCTAATCTTAGTTGGTGTTGTTCTCAATCCACTCAAACAGTCAAGGGGCATTCATCGCTTCATTAACCAAGTATCAAAGGTGGCTAAACAGTTGGTACATTTTTTCAGAGCAATGCCTCGGACATTCGGATCAATACATGGCAGGCCTGAGTGACGAAGAAGATTTGAAGATCTTGTCTCAAGTCATTGATGCAGCCTGAGGCGGTTTCAAAGATGGGATCAGAATGCTTCAGAATAAAACCCGGCAACTCTTGCATGTTCCATTGGCAAATATGATGCATTTCGCTGTGTTGAAGTATTAAGGGGCCAACCATGGTACCACAAAGAACAAGTTCCCAATTTCATCGCTGCAGTGGAGATCTGGAGATCACAAAACCCGATCCGCACCTTCAAAATTATCTCCCGCTTTGGCACCAGCACCAGGGCATCCTTCCACCATTGGCTGGATGAAGATCGGGCGGATGAAGGGGTAGTAGAAGAGGACGAATTTCCTGAAAGCGCGCGGCAACCCAAGATGATTCCACAAAATGAACGGTGAACGGGTCTGTCGTGCCAGAAGCTGGTTGTTTGATGTTGATTGATGTGAGACGTGATCCGGAGAGAGGTCTGCAGAGTTGGTTTCGACCAGCGAAACCCGAAACCGAAACCCGAAACCGACTCTGAAGACTTAACTTCCCCAGGGCCGATCGAAACCCGAAAACCGAAACCCGAAACTCGAAACCGACTGTTAAAGTTGGTTTCGAACTGCGAAACCCGAAACCCGAAACCCGAAACCGACAGCGAAAGTGGGTTTCAATCGACGAAACCCGAAACCCGAAACCCGAAACCGACAGCGAAA
>Ga0126342_10001655_pt1 | contig 32242 bp, 26 predicted proteins | sample Cyp1metagenome_FD_92528 | JGI IMG/M metagenome (GOLD analysis project Ga0126342, IMG submission 92528) | Coral microbial communities from Lord Howe Island, Old Settlement Bay, Australia - Cyphastrea 1 metagenome | ecosystem: Host-associated > Invertebrates > Cnidaria > Coral ...
AGTTAAAGTAGTTCTAACCATCATTTTAAATAGTTCCAGCCACCCAAGATATAGTTCCAGCTAGGGGTATCCATCCTCACCATAACCCTAAATAAAGAGGACAAGGAGCCTCCTAAATAATAACTATTGAGAATCACATGATGATGATAAAAATGATGATAATGATGACGACGATGACAATGACGACGACAGTGATGGTGATGGTGGTGATGATGATAATTATTATTATCATGAATTCATAAAACGATGAAGGTTGGAATGCATGCAGATTGGTGATTCTTAAGAGATCTTATGAGTATTTATGCACCATGCCAATGAATGAGTGCCACTGTTTACAGACATCTGGCTTTCGGATTCCCCCTGATTGGCTATATCGGAGACAATTCCTTGTGAGATGTTAACTTTAGTTGTCGTAGGCTTTCCGTACGCCGTACATAGTATGATCGTATCGTTGTCGTCCCTTCCACAATGCCAAACACATTGTAAGAACAGTTGCTTTCTGTATCTTCCAGTTCAATCTATGATTTCATGGTAGTTCAAAGACTCCAAATTCATGGTAGTATAGTCCCAAAGCAGCAACCATAAGGAGTTTAGTTCACAGCAAACATAGCAAGAAACTGCTCCTGCTCTACGACCAAGTCAAAGCGAAGGGCCTGCATGTTGTTTCCACCTCGGCGGGGCAGCTCATGCCCAATATGAGATATGTAACCTATGTATGTACTGTTCGGATGGTGTCACATCTAATATGGATATGAATGTCAAGAAAGTGGGGGGAAATCTCCGCGACTAGAGACGTGAGGGGCCTTGATTCACGGCTCACTGGGCCAAAGAAAATGTATAGCGAGCCTATCAATTTGCCAGTGAAACGATTGATTGCCTTAAATCACTGATTAATCATTGTTTAGCTGTCTAAAATTGCCATGACTGGGGGTCGGTAACTCAATCCCCCATTTGTGGACATGTTTCATCATTCAGCATTTCTCCATCATGGTATCCTCATTCATATTCCATGAATATCCCTTTGTATCCTGATCTATCTCCATGAATTTCCATGAAATTCCATGGAGATCTATCAGCCGTTGAATCACCATTTTGTGGACAGATCTATGACATATATTCAATGGGAATTTCAGGATCCTAAAATGGAGGTACTGTACCATATAAGGCCATATTTTGTGGGGATATTCCCTTACATAGGCTAGTGATATATGTATGACTCCAATGGCAAGAAGGGCCCGGCTCGGTCTTCAGACTGTTCTCGGCAATCTTCAGCGCCTTCGACGCCATGTCCGACACTTCGTCCATCTGCGCACGCACCTGGTAAACTGCACCGCTTAAGGGACAGCGACAGCATGGGCAGCTATGAACTAAGGAAAACTCTGTAACATAGTTGGTTACCCGGCCTGGTAAACTGCTCCATATGCAAAATCACCATGCTATGGGCAAATCAATGTTTACTAAATGGCAATTTTCAATAGTTAGGTAAAAAATGGTAAAAATACCAGAGGGTACATGGAGATCTCCTCTAAAAACTCTAGGCATCTCATGGCATCTCTATTGGGATGCTGCCAGGATCTGCCACTCCACTGGTGGCTGAGTCACTCTCATCTTTCTCAACGGCACCCGTGTCACGTATGAAACTCATTGAAACTCAACAGGCAGTGCTCAGCGTGGTAAACCCAATGCCATAAATTTCCCTAAAATCATATTTGTTTTTCAAAGGTGCGTTTTATTCGGTTGCCCACATTTAAAAAAAATCACCAGCTGAAATAGTCAGCTGCAGCTAGATCCGCCCTTGTTCTTCCAGCACAGCAAAGGCGGGACAGACCAAGGGTGGAATGTACAATTGTCTAACAACAAACCAAATCAAAGACATCGATAAGTCAATTAGATGAAATTAGCTATGTGTAAAAAATGACCAACATCAATTCGCCATGTATGTGTAACACATATATCAACATCTTCTATCCACATCTTCGTCACTAAGGCCCGGGTTGTCCGCACCTCATTGGATAGAAGCATCTCGGGAGCTGGTCCAGCTCCTGGGACGGTGACCATCAAACTCCATATCGTTCACCCATAGGATAATTGATGGGACACCGCTCACCAGGGTTACTAACCAGGGTTGATCTGTTGAATGATCCAGTATGGAATCACAAGATGGATCCAAATTTGGGGAACAGCCACTCCAAGAAAGTTTTCATTGAAAGCCCCCGTTAAGCGATACCAAGCAGCTTGGTGTATCCAATTTCTGGAAGGTGGTCCATAATTTTTGGTGTAAACCATTCAATTTGTCAATGTATCTACTATAAACACAGAATTTACCTAGTTGTCAACCAACTTAGCTATATATAATCAATCAACTAATTCAACTATATGTTTATCCTTTTTCTTGGTTAAATCGTTATGATTGACTCATTTCTCAGTAGCACCCATGCTGAAAAACTGCCACCGGACCGACGTCATTCTCGTCCTTCAGCGGCCGCTTCCAACTTCTCCAAGCGCTGCAGAAACTGCCAGGGCCAAAGTTCTTAGGCTTTGACGCGGCAAGAAACCAGGCGAATGCACCAAAAACATGGGACCTAATCAACACATATGGTGATATTTTATAGAATGTTGATGTTTATACCACCACCATGTTGTTCCTTGGTTAAATGCCTCTGAATTAGACCAAATATATAATCGTCCTCCCATTTGTTGTCAAATCCCTCCCAAAAATTGGTGGTTATTGTCATTAGTTCAATAACTCTTAACGCATCCTATCATGGTGGGTGTTAAAGCCTAAAAATGCCCCTATGTTTGTTGGTGACCTCCCACATCCTATCCATAGTGGGTTTAATCGGTATGTTTCATGCTTAAATAAGCGAAAGGCTTTGCATGCTTTTCCTCAAATATAGGGTGATGCCCCTATGACTATGGGTTCTTTTCCCCATTTCTGTTTCGGACACAGAATGATTTGTTTTGCCATCCCGTGAAATATACCCCAGTGTTTGTTGGTGAAATCCATCTCATTGTATCTTCAGTTCAATCTGCCTCTTTCGCAATTGAAATCAGTTCAATCCCAAACTCTTTAGTTAATGTTTCCGCGGAAAAAATACTCAAATCTCCCCAAAGATCCCCATATTCAGTAAAGATATTTGAATATCCCAATGTTATTCAAGATTCGTATCTCCAATATCCCAAACTCCTCAAATCTCCCCACTTCGATCCTGGCTCCACTTCGATCCTTGGCCCTACCAACCCTTCACCGACAGCGATAGGTACCATGCCCTGGCGCGCCTCCTTGCGCTCGTGCCCCTGATGTGCGGCTGCACGGGAGGAGATCTGCGGAAGTAGCTCCTCCTGCAAAGAAGCATGACTATAGATGGGGTGAATTACGGTGGTTAACTATGGTTAACTATGAGGGTTAACTATGGGATTAACCATACGAAGATGGATCGAGACTTAATCATATTTTCATATTACGAAGATGGGCAAGAGTTGGTCAACCTTGTATTCAGACTTCAGACTTCATTTTTTCGTGTTCATAAGATTGTATGAGATCAAATAACTGTGATTTTAGTATTAGTAGGTACCAAAATTGTGATATTTATATATATATATATACGTATTTGCAGTTGGTTGAACATGCTCATTCCTTTTGGTTAATTCTGCTGATTCAGCCCGGTTCAACCCCCATTTCTGGCTCGTCTTACTTACTGTGGGTAGGGTAAGGCTGGTGGCCCGAAATTCCTTGCAAACACATGGATATGGATTTGTTAAGGGGTCCCATCGGAAGAAAAAAAACACAACTATACCATCTATCATCTGTTTCCCTATCAGTCAGCAAATCCAGGACGGCAAAGAACTCACAACCAAGCGACAAACATTCCACAGTGAAGACCTGTGGTTATCTGGTCTCCCCAGTTTGGTCGATACTTGCGCTTACAATGTGGTGCCCCCCCAGTTATAAATTGCTTTATAAGCCCATCAACTATAGATATATCATGATATATCATGATATATCCTAGTTAATTATTGGTGTTATAAACCAACTTTCAGCTATCTTGGGGGCACCACCTTGTACCAATTTCTACCTGGCAACCTCCTGCTCTACCAAACCAAGGCTTTCAGTTCGGGCGCCCCGCCAGCTCCATCACGCGTGCAGAGATCTCTCCGATACGAACCTCCGTTGCATCCGCCTGACGAACACATGCTTGGATGTAGGATGACATTCAGCCCAACAAAAAATAGAAAGGTCAGCTAGCACTATTGGTTCCATTATCAAAACATGGGAATGCTAACATCATGATATCACTACTGATAGTAGAAGTCAATGAAAACACTACTTTAAATATAGTCATTTAATTGCAATATCTTGGCAGGATATCTACTCTTCTAACCTTTTTGGGTTTGCTATAAGCTGAGCCGCAGTTCAATTGAAATCTCAAAGGATACCACACCATTTTACCAGGCAAATCTCTGGTAGACCATTAGACCCTGCAAACCATCTCTTCTTTTCTGAAATTTTATGAAATTTTATCTGGTTGGTGGTGCAATAACCATCTTGAAAAATATGAGTTCGTCAATGGGAAGGATGACATCCCATATATATGAAATGGAAAATAATCCAGTCATGTTTGAAACCACCCACCAGTTATGATATTTTATGATGTTAATCCCACCCAAACGAAACCCTGGTGGTATGTATTGGATTTCTATGTTTATTTTCGGGGCGATTTATTTTTCAGCGGACGTATCCTCGATATAGGGGCGAAGCAATGAAACATGGATGCTTCTCGCAGACCCTGTAGGCTGGAATCACCTGAAAAAGGGACAGAAATCACTTGGATTGACCAAACAAATTGAATGTTTGGAAGACCACACACAACATTTCCAGATGTATATATATATATCTATAAATATATAATGTTCATCAAAACATGACAACAACTATTATGTATTATTTCAGTGATTTTCTAGGTTGGATTTCAATGTTGCAATCACCGGAAAAGGACAACAAAATGACACACAGATAGAAACTGGGATAATTATACCCAATCGCAATGACGATATAGCATGAACATACGTATATTCAACATTGGTAGATGAACTTACCAATGCAGATCTGCCAAAGGTAAACAAAAATAATAAGGAACAACATCTTGTACCATGGCTAATTACTAAGGGGGGCAGTGGTTCAGCCACTGTGGAGAACTCACATGACACATGTCATGGATAAGTCTCTCTCTTTATCTCTTGCGGGGACACGTGCATATGATTTCGGTAGTTCCAAATATGATGAACGAGAATTACATCAGTTTGATCTGAATCGCATTCTTCCCTGATTGAAAGACTCTATCTCTACCAAATATATCTATACCAAATACATTTAATGCAGCCAGAAAGGAACACACTTTTCAATCGCCCCCTTGAACGGCACACATCGACTTGCCGACCTCGTTGGATGCCGTTTGATCCGTTGAACTGGCGAGAACCTCAGAGTCCAGCGGTCCAACGGCGAAAGCTTCATGGCAAAACGTGAGAATCTCCGTTATAACCCAAAACAACATGTGGCTAGGCCTGGCTCGGATAATACCTGGGTGGTGGTGCAATAACATGCAATAATCATCTTGAAAAATATGAGTTCGTCAATGGGAAGGATGACATCCCATATATATGAAATGGAAAATAATCCAGTCATGTTCCAAACCGCCAATCAGATACGATCATACGTTTTTTTTGGAATGTGATTTTGGCGTACCGGCTCATACATCCCCCTTTATGGAGCCCGTCTCGCACAACGTATACGGCCAGCACTGGGCACCCTGCTGCATTTGGCAACTTCTCCTGGCCGAAACATCGCGTCGCAGCTCGGGTTTTCCCGAAAACCCCGAGGGGTTTGGTGAAGCAAAACTGTCCGAAATTCGGATCCCCATCAGTTCCCAGTTTTGGAAGATTATGATTATGATTATGATTACCCTCTGGTAAATTAACATAGACCCTGGCATGGAAGATGAATTTCCATTAAAACTAGGCTATTTTCAGGGTCTATGTTAATTTACCAGAGGGTAAATCCCCCTAAAGTTCATATTTACCTACGTTCAACTGGGTGATTTTGTTCGGGCAAATGGTGGTGTGCATATTCCAGCACCATGGTTCGCATATGGGTATATCTTCCACCATCAACTATAAACTGGTCTTTTGTAATTTATAACCCTCATTAACTATACCCTCTGGTTATTAACATTGCCATGGAAAATGGCCCATGTATAGATGATTTTCCCATTAAAACCTCCATTTATGAGGGATTTTCCATGGCTATGTTAAATAACCAGATGGTATATCACCTATAAACCATAGATTCCTATTGTAAGTTCCTCTAAAGTATGATCATCCCGTGAGAGCCCAAGTTACATCCAGTGAAGGGAGCGCCCAAGTTTTCCCGTGAAGGGAATGCTTTTCAAACCAAGCCTTCCAGTGAAATAACCTCGCAAAGTAACGCATGGAGTTTAAAACACGAGATCTTCACAACCAATCCTTCCACTATGCTCCATATATGGAAGAAAATAACGATAGTTGACCTAAACGTGACACACATGTGGGTAAATCTACCATGACGCATTTTAATTAAAACACAACAATTTCATTTGATTAATATTTTGTTTAAAATTAATATGCATCAATGTCACTAAAACAACTGGCATGATATTTATATGTGGCTAATAGTTTGTTTGACGTGAATTTGGTATACGATATATAAGGTCAGTGATCAAGAACGATATGGTATGACAACAGAACACCAAAATAATTTTCAATCCTATTCAATATGCATATTACATGTAAACGGTATAATATGTTGTAACTGTCTATATGTGGTAAATTATTCCACGATATAGACTATATATATATATGGATGAAGTACGTATAATAGTATAATAATTCACTAATCTGAATTTAAGGCATTTTGGGGATAATTGATTGCCCGACTATATACCATCATTTATCATAATTCATCTCATGGTCAGGATCTATGTCATTTATTTTCATTGACGTCATTTATTTTTCCCATCATTTATCACCATTTCCCCTCTGGTAAACTAACATAGCTATGGAACATCACCATCTTTAATAGCTAGATCAACTATCAATGGGCCATTTTCCAGAGAGTATGTCATGATGATCATGATCATGATCATGGTCATGATCATGATCATGATCATCATCATCATGTTCATGTATCCTTCATTCGGAGATGATAGATTCCCCATTTCTCCAGAGATGTCATGACGAATTCAACACAACGCGCCTGGAACTGGTCCAGTCGATGCTCCAAAGCCGTTGTACCTCGGAAGCGATACAAAGTCCCAGGATCTCCCAGGATGTTCCAGGTTTGTTTACGATTGGTTTATGATTTGTTGGATGGTTTCGAAAAATTGTTCGAATCTTGATTGAAATACATCTTTGAAATGGTTTTTATAGTTTTTGAACTGCACTTGAAAGCGCTTTTGCCGACTGGCTTGAATTTTCATTGACATGTTTTGACCAGCAAACACGCAATTTTTGGTGATAAGACCATGGTATTTATAATGGGTCACATATGGATCATATGGGGTGAAGATCTAGATTCTTCCGGGCCCCTCCCTCCACCGGGCCGCGGACGTGCTTCGTTGCTGGCGGTGCGCTGGGACAAACGTCTCAGGGGCCTTGAAGCTGCCAACTGCGGCGACTCAACAACGATTGCTGGTGGCTGATTTAACCAAGAAAAAATATAATTTACCCTCCAGTAAATTAACATAGACCCTGGTAGATAGGGGTTGGAAGATTAGTTTCCTCTAAAAATTGCTGATTTTCAGGGTCTATGTTAATTTACCAGAGGGTAACGTTGATTTACTGTAACCACTAAAAAAGGATTTCAAGAAAATGAGGATGTCAATTCTATAAGCCTAATTTAACCAAGAAAATGAGGATTGTCAGTGGGATTGCTGATTGATGATAGCTAAGGTTGCATCAACCACATGTCTTCCATGTTTATCTCATTTTTTCAAAATAAATCAGACTTTCCCATAATCATATCCCAAACACTTTTATCATTCTGTCAGTTTATCATAACTTTCCCAACTATACTCTATCATGTTTTCATCATTTTCCTATACTTTCTCATTTTCTCATCATTTTCCTATACGTTTCCCATCATTTCCCATAAAAAAACACGGCCCCCCGGCTGCTGGAGCTCTTCCAAAGCCAGATCTAAGCGGTGAAGCTCCGAACGATCTGCCTTTCGCCAAGGGAGAACTTCCCGGACCGGGGCCCATGGCAGAACCATGGGGGGAAATCATGGGAAAACATGGGGAAAACATGGGAAAATATGGGGAAATCATGGGAAAATCATGGGAAAATATGGGACAATCCACTACTAACCACTATAAATGGAGGTTTTCCGGAATCCTGGGAAGATCGTGTGGGATTTTTCACCGTGAGATGAAAAAGGAGATTTTGCCAGCAAATTATAATAGAAAAACCATGCAACAACCGAAATGTGGAAACCATAATGGGGAAATAATCTAGCAGTAATGGGGAAAATCATTGGAAAATAATGGGAACGCAACTTGAAACAAGCACCATGGGGAAATCATTTTGGGACCAGCTGTAACAGCAGTAGAATGGGATACAGAAATGGGAATTAGCAGTTTAAGATTGGAGGTATCAACCAACAAGAATGGGGATATATTAGGGAAATAACGAACAATCTGATAGTTGGGCAGATCATATCTGGATTTGTCTCCGTGAACATATGGACAACATATGGGTGAATAACAAACCATGATATGGGGTATGGGGATGCAATGACATATACAACCAACTTGATACAATAGTTGCTGTCTTTGATGTCTTCTGAACATGGAGTACTTAATATTGCAATCTTGATAGCGCACATGAATGAATCTCAAACATCAGATGTTGGGCCTATCTTTCAACATACCCAAATGAGAATGATAGGATTGAATATGATTTTGTTTCTCTGTCTGCCTGTCACTCTGTCTGCCTGTCGGTGCGTCTGCCCGTCTGACCGTCGAATCCAATGCTATCAATCTACAAACTTGCACTCATCAGCTGACCATCGTCTGTTATTTGGCAACCGGTACTTGCACATTGAACATGACGCGATGACGCCCGAAAACCATGACGCCCGATGTTTTCAAATCATCAACTCTTCGTTTACAACTGGTGGGACATGGCCACATGCTGTGCTGTGGCGCTGTGCCAGCTAAAGGACTCAAACTTGGATCATTCTCACTGGGTTTTTACAACAACTGTTTGAAGAGACACAAACTCATCGGTCACTTGTGATGTCTCATGGATAAAACACGCACCCTCTGGTAATCCAATAGCTATGCAAAACCCTCGATTCTAGCTATGTTAGATCACAAGGATCAAGCCAAACATCCATGTGTTGAGTTCCGTTCTTCACAGTACTTAAGACTGTTACAGAAATTAAATGTATATGATGAATTTACAAGTACTACAAACATGAACATGTATCAGTTGGTTGCAGATGTTATAGTTGGTTTATTACTTAGTTATTTTTTCACGGTTTCTGTACTTAGTTCCAGCATTCATTACTTAGTTGTGTGTTCTATCAGTTGGTTTTTTCCAGTACTGATTCCATCAGATAATCAGACACAAAACACTTTAAGTTTTCCCATGTTCCTGGAAATTACAGGCAATATTTTCCTGGAAATTGCAGTTTATTACAGTGTATTACAGTTTATTACACTGGTTGGTGGTTTGAACCCCTGTGAAAAATATGAAAGTCAGTTGGGATTATTCTTCCCAATTGAATGGACAAATAAAATTCATGTTCCAAACCACCAACCAGTACAAATAACATAGCTATTGCACATGGCCATTTATATGTGACTTCACAGTAATAGCATGGTGGATCTGTCCATACTTATGGAGCAGTTTACCAGAGGGTACTTTCCCATGAAAAATCCCATTACATAGATCAGATCCCATTAAGCCACCATAAATTCCAATTAAAACCAAAATTTTTAATGGGACTGGGACATCACCATTCTGAATGGGGGGTGTCCCTATCATTTCCAATGGAAATCTGGGCAAATTATAATACTAACCTGAAAAACTGTACTTATTTTCCCATGATCTCAGAAAAAAAAACACCGCGCCCCCCACCGCCTTTTCGCTCACGGCGTCCTGGTTGAAGCTCTCCATCCGGTTCTCCAACCTTCGGCACGGGCGGCTCAACGCCCGCCGTGGTGGTTGACGAAGAAAAGCTACCCTCTGGTAAACTGCTCCATAACTATGGAAAATCACCATGCTATTAATGGGAAAATCCACTATTTCTATGGCCATTTTCAATAGCTATGTTAGTTTACCAGAGGGTAATGGGGAACATCTACAAAAAATGGAGGAAAAACGCAGGAAAATGTAGGGAAATGTCCACATCAATGAAGGTTTTTCCATGATTTTAAGGGGAAGATCTTCTATAAATGGATGTGATTTACCCACAGAGGTTGTGGACTTTGCATTGGATGGGTATGGTAATGAGGTTGGCAATGCAGAAAGGATTTCACGGTATTTCTTAGGAGTCAAGAAATGCTTGGACTTTTGGGATACAAGGACCCTTGATTGCAACGCATCCCAACCTTGGATATCCTGGGGAATCTGAAACAACAGATTTGTCCATCCATCGTTTCATCCAGGTCCGTCCATGTGGAGGGCAGGGAAAGCAATGATAAAAACATCCAAACCATTTCCAACATACGGTGTTTGTAGCTGATTTTCCCTTGCATTCAGCTGGAAAATGCTGGATCTCTGACCCACACATGAATTATTGGGATTTCATGACGCGCTTCAACTTCAACCCTTGTTGCCAAAACAAAAAAACAACAAAATCAGATGTTGGGACATGAAAATATGAAATGCGTCATGACATCCCAACTAATCTCAACCAATCTGGGATTTCATGAAGCATCCCAAGATCCAGGTTTCAGGACCGTTCCACCCGGAAGACCACATCTGGCAAGTCCATCTCCTCCGGCGCAGTTCGGGCTTGGGAATTTTGACCCAGAACCGAAAAGGGAATCCGCTCCAGGATCAAGATCTGATCAACTGGATACAACACGCCAATTGCATTACACACATATCATCAACAAGATCTCAGCTGGGATGATCCCTGAAGATCTCAGTGTTTTTTAAGGGTCTGGTGAGGCAGGCTTGCCATTCTGAAGGGCATCCTTCTGTTCACAGATATTTAATGGCAAATAATTGGTACCCTCTGGTAATTTAACATAGCTATGGAAAATCGCCATTTATAGTGAGTTTTCCCATTAAACATGGTGATTTCCAATAGCTATGGAGCAGTTTACCAGAGGGTAATTTCTCCATCCCCGAATGGACTTGTTCATAGGTTCAAACGATCCATCCGAATCCATCGAAAAAAAATCCCGTGTTTTGATGCCAAAGAGTAACTCCCCATTTCTGGCTGGTGAAATCACAGCATTTTTTTGGTATTGCAGGTTTCAACTAACATAGCTATTGGAAATCACCATGTTTAATGGGAAAACTCACTATAAATGGTGATTTTCCATAGCTATGTTAAATTACCAGAGGGTACCAGATATGGCTGAGTTAGAATAATTCACTAACCTGAAACTAGCTGAACAGCCGAAAATTTGCCGATGATTCCCCCAATCCTAACCAGTCTAGTATTCCAGTAACGTCACGACGTGAGGTCATTCTAATTCATCCAGATCTATCCAGATTATATCCCCGTGAATATAATATTTTATCAGTATATCAGTGTATCTCCATGAATATTCCGCTAATATCCCATTCTATCAAATTATATAACATCATATATATATATATATTATATTTATTCCATTTATATCTCATAGTATATCCCATCATATCATCTCATGTCATGTCCCCACGAATATTTCATCAATATCCCTTCTGGTTGGTGGTATACCTACCCCTCTGAAATGAGTTAGTTCGTCAGTTGGGGTAAAAAACAAATCCCAACTAAATGGAAAGTCATTCAAAATTCCATGGTTCCAGTCACCACCAACCAGCCTTTCCACACTAACACCATCTTGGACTCCAAAATCACCATCCACACTCGTCGTCCTCCCTTGGAAGACCCTGTTGATCCAGGTAGGCCATCAGGCGTTGCAGTTGCTCTTCCTTTCTGCCATGGGTTTACCCACGGAGCTTTGGGGGGTTTTCCTTGGGGAAATAGAAAGGTAACGGACGACCCGTCATGACTTGGAGCAACCCTGCTTTGAAATCTACCCAACCTGGTTATGACTAACATAGCCATGGAAAATCACCATGCTATTAATAGGTAAGCCATCTATTTCTATGGGCCATTTCCCATGGCTATGTTAAATAGCCAGAGGGTATTTCATTCTATTTCCATCTTATAGATCTTTATAGTCACCTCAGAAACAATGATACATGGCATATATGGTTCTGTTCAAACCTTTGAATTCGGACGTTGGGCAGATGGAGGTGGCCCCTTCACTTTGCACCAACACATCAACACTAGATCTGTTTCGTAGAATGTTCGCAGTCTATTCGGCTTGACAGGCATCAATAGCCAATGCAAAATCGGGCATTCAGTCTCCATGCGACATCGCATGTCTGGCCACGACAACCATACCATACCAGTCACAGTCATATTGCAGACCATCGATGAAATTCTCGAAGTTGGCCGTGTAGTGCACTGTTTTGCAAAAAAGCTACTATCAATCAAGCAAAATGGTTAAATCATCGATTCAATGCTACTCAGCTTTTTGTCGTTTCACAATGCTGTTCCTTTTTCACAGCAGCCCACACCTGAATAGCGCAGGTCTCTCGCATCTGTTGCATCTCCTGGCCACAACTCAGAATGGACGACTCCGATTTGTGCTTGCCAAAATGATATTCAAAAGATGATCAGATGGGTAGAGTGCAGAATCTTCTCAGATTGTAAGAATGGTTTCAGAGTACAGATGTACTGAGGGTCATTGATTGGGGTCAATGATAGTCAATGGCTAGTGATTTCACTACTGCCAATGTGAGCATTGAAGACATCTATCAAGTCCAGCATCTACACATTTACTAAGATTGGAGTGATTGGAGAGTCAAAAACCCGACAGTTTCCATAGTCATGGGATGTCATGGGGGTAGCCGGGTAGCCCAATGGCTGGATGGTTGATTTCATGGAAAAATCAACAAAACACATGGAAAAATCAAACAAATGGTACCAGACTACCAGACTTCGGACACCGAAACGGGTGCGAAACGGCGGCTTGGCTTCGCCTGGCTGATGACATGCTCGCCGGGAGCCGCCTGCATGGGATGGCCGGATGGCCATGTTGATGGTATGATTGTTTTTCCCCATGACAAGTGTAAAGACACGTTTAGTTTTTTTTAAAGATTCTTCTCCCCATCAAGTTCTGAGAATGGGGCATTTAGCCCCTATTGAAGAATTGTTAAACGGTTTCAAGGTTGGGGGTACCTTTGAACAACCATGATGTTAGTTGATTGACTACACTTGGGTTTGTGGTTGATTAGAGCTTGGGTTTCTGGTGATCAAACAATCTACAGAAACTATCTGATTGGCGGATGGACAAATATTGGTAAGCTGGGATCATCCTCCTAAATATGGCTGACATATTACCATAGTACAATAATATATTACCATTGTTATTAGCATAGTACAATAATATATTACCATAGTACAATATAGTACAATATTAAATCCCAATATTAATGATATCATTAATATCACGATATTAATCATTAATTCCTTTAATATTGGGATTGTACTATGGTAATATATTTATAAAGGAATCCCAATATTGAATCCCAATATTAATCATTAATTCCTTTATATCACCATTTCCCTTGCTCCACCGTGGCTCCTCTTTGAGCTCTGCAATCGCTTCCTCGTTGGTCTCTGAAAGGTCCTTCAATTGCCTGGACGTGGCACTGGACGTTGCGCTTGAGCAAATGTATTTCGAAAAATGGCCTGGCTTTAAAGCCATCCTTTCTATGAGATTTTATGATGTAATATTTTGTATATGATACAAATGTGATGCTTTTATAGTATATGTTTTGATCAGATTGTACGTTTGTTGGGCCCTTTTGCTGATATTTTATTATTATTATTATGTTTCATGGGGATTTAATGGGATTCAAAAGGAATCCAGCTGTCCTGAATTGAAACGGCACACATGTCATTTCTATACATATAAGGGTTACCATCCAATGTTCAGTGGAATCTAGTCTTCCAACTTTGAACTTCTGGCAGGGTCTTTGTGAACTGGAGAGTTGGAGTGTGTTGATATGGCATAGTAATATTCCATCAATATCCCATAAAATATTCAGCAACATATCTCAAGCAAATAAAGAAAAAAAAACAATGAAACATTACATCCCAATATAGTCCCACAACATGTCCCACCATATCCCCATGTTTTGCTGGTTATATCCCCCAAACCTCGTGGAAAAATACCACATTGTATGCCATTATGTTCCTATTACAGTATATCAATCAAAAACAGTTTGTTTTCCCATTACATTCCCATTTTATTCCATGAAAAACAATTTTTTTTCTTGATTTGTTATGTCCATTCTTCCTGAAATCTCCATCCTTATCCTCAATCAAATCATCGCACAGCTGGTTGTATCCCGGATATCCCGGCACTGATGATCCCGTTCGATCATGGCCATTGAATCACAATGGTTTGTTGCCTAAATCATCATTTTCTTCGTTTAACCCAATCATATCACCATCAAGGTTTCCTCAAAGGGCTACTTTTTTTCATCCATTAACTCACGGGCTATTGGGCATCCCTCATGACTAAAGCCCAACCCTTATGTTTCCTTATAGCCTAAATTGTTGGTTAAATCACCATAAATATCATTCTATTTCCACTATGTCACCTTTGAAAAAACACATTTCCATTACATTCCCATTGCATCACCATTATATCACCATGGTTGTTGCCAAAATCCATTCCCATCATATCCTATGAAATCTTCCATTATATCACCATGAAATATGCCAATCAAAAATTCCAGATGGATAAAGGTCATACCGACTATAGCACCATAAATCATATACGCACTATTGTGGATTCATGTAATCGCCATTTAGATCACCCATTAGATCACCAAAATGTATAGCACCACAATCTATTTACACACTTTATCTATCATTCGTATGCCACCATTAGATGGATAAAGTTGGGTACATGTATACACATGGTGGTATATATCTAAATCATTCTAAATCCATCTAATCTGGGTAAATGACAATATTTCACTAACCTGAATCTTGCGGCCATAAAAGGGGATGATTCCCCTCAAAAAAAAACATGATTCCAGGGTTCGGGAGAACAGTGAGGTCGTGATGAAATTTACCCAGATCTAGTGTATCATTTGTATTACCATTAGATGGATAAAGTTGGGTACATGTATACAAATGGTGGTATACATCTAAATCATTCTAGATCCATCTAACGTATCATAAACGTATCACCATTAGATCACCAAGAATTCCCATTAGATCACCATTAAACCACCATCAATTCCCATTAGATCACCATAAATTCCCATTAAATCCCCATAAATTCCCATTAATTCACAATAAATTCCCATTAAATCCCCATATATTCCCATTAAATCCCCATAAATTCCACTAAATCACCATAAATTCCCATTAAATCCCCATAAATTCCCATTAAATCCCCATAAATTCCCATTAAATCACCATAAATTCCCATTAAATCCACATAAATTCCCATTAAATCCCCATAAATTCCCATTAAATCCCCATAAATTCCCATTAAATCACCATAAATTCCCATTAAATCCCCATAAATTCCACTAAATCACCATAGATTCCCATTAAATCCACATAAATTCCCATTAAATCCCCATAAATTCCACTAAATCACCATAAATTCCCATTAAATCCCCATAAATTCCCATTAAATCCCCATAAATTCCCATTAAATCACATAAATTCCCATTAAATCCACATAAATTCCCATTAAATCCACATAAATTCCCACTAAATCCCCATAAATTCCCACCAAATCACCATAAATTCCCATTAAAACCACATAAATTCCCCATTAAATCCCCATAAATTCCCACTCAATCACCATAAATTCCCATTAAATCCCCATAAATTCCCACTAAATCACCATAAATTCCCATTAAATCCCCATTAAACGACCAAGAATCCTGCATCAAATCGTCTCCGGCGCACCTCGCGAGATGCTCGAGCTGCTGCTCCGTCTCCGCTCGCTCCGCCGCACGCAGCTGGTGCATCTCGCTGCGAAGGGCCTGGGCCGCGTTCTCAGCGGCTTCTCGGGTTGGTTTATGGTGATTTAATGTGATAAATGGCACTAAATCACCTGGTGATATGGCTGATGATATGGCATTTTCGAGGCATTTTCAAGGTGATTTCTTATGTTATCTTAGGTTGATGGTGATTTAAATAGCCAGATTGTCCGGATTTTGTGGTGATTTAACCAACTTGATGGATTTAGTGGGAATGTAATGGGACTTGACACGGAAACTTAGGTTTATGATGGTTTGTGTTTGATGATATCTTGAGTTTATGCTGATTGACCCATCTGACTATCTGGTTGATGGTTTCACTCTCTGATGTGGGGATGACAAACATTCTCACACCAGATTTGGAGGGATACACATCCAGCCATACCAACTATTTTGGGGTTTTCACTACAGGCTGCATTTTGACCCATTTCATCAAGAGATTCACGAAAAACATGAGGATTTGAGCCAAAAAGCCACTTGGGAGTCAACCAGCAACATCAAGAGACCACCAATCAAACATACTGCGCTGAATGCAGAGTCACTTTGCTGTTCAAATGCACCTATAACAATGGAACATGATAGGTATCTATGGGTTGTTTTAGTGCCATCTCCCAACATGTGGCTATAGGTCAAAATTATCAACCCCAACAACTCACATCCAACATACCAATTGTGTTGTGCGTCCAGTGGTATCCAAATGACATTAACCTATACTCATTATCAATGACCTATTTCACTAAGCGTATATTACTACAATATATAGTACAGATCGATTAATTAGTTACTTAGTTGATGTCAAAATTATGAATAATGACAACTTGGATTTATATGATCTTACATGAATCTTACTATATATCACTATATATCCATATTGGTTTCGTAGAACATATTAGACACTAACATCATCTCAACCCCGGATGAAAAATCAAGGGTGATTCGGGTTACCCCCCAAATAGTGAATCCATCTGCTACTAAAATGGTACCTCCGTACCTCGAAAACACCCACCTCCCAAGACTGGTGCCTGGTATGGACTAGGGGATAGGGATGGTGAAATAGTTTTGGTATGTTTTGGTTACCCTCTGGTAAACAAACACAGCTATTGAAAATGGCCATTTATAGTGAGACTTCCCATTTTAAAAATGATTTTCCATGGCTATGTTGAATAACCAGAGGGTTTAATATTCATGAATAATCATTCCCATCCATTCCCGACGTTTAGCACCAGTAAGATCTCTTCCCCGCCCCCATCGGTTGCCCCATCCTCCAATGTGGGTGCCACCAGCTTCTCCAAGCGATCTCCGGCAGCACTCAGACGCTGCTCCTTGGCCCCTGGGCCCAGTTAGCCCCGAACAGTACCCTCTGGTAATTTAACATAGCTATTGAAAATTGCCATTTATAGTTGATTTTCGGATTAAAAATGGTGATTTTCAATAGCTATGTTAGTTTACCAGAGGGTAGGCATTACCATGCCATCCCCAAGGCATCCCAGATGCACTCCTGGCTCTCAGTGCGCACCCGAAGGTTCGCCAAGGCTGCAGAATGCTCATCCAACTGCCAAGGAAATGCTGGCAATTTGGAACCGGGAAACCTATGACTCGGACCCTTTTTTTGGGAGTGGGAATGGGTTTATGGATCAACAATTCTTTCCAACTTCTTCTTTACTTTGCAGGATGTCCCATGTAACCATGTAGCAATGAGTTCCTTGTATATATGTTTCATTGTTCCGAATGTCGGCACGACTGCGACAAGAACTGTCAACATTGACATTTTACTACTCTATACCCATGACAGAAACGTATAATGTAAACAACATGGAAAATTATCACCACCCCCATCATCATCTTAAATATTGGTATATAGGTGCTGCTATACCTCTATTCTCTCATCAATCTGATGAATCAACATATGTCCTATGTCCTATGTAAATTATTACCTTTATATTTCTATTGCCCACATATTTAAAATACCCTCCACAACACAAAAATACGACTCAATTGACTCCATTCACAGCATTTTTTTTTAACATTCAACCCTCGTCAGGGCTGCTCCCACCACCAGAAAGGTAAAAACTGGGAGAAATAAAGAGGAACAATGAGCCATGTCTCCCCATACTTCACCCCTTGTGGCTTTACCAGGTTAACCCTGTTTATTCCCAATAGAACCAGTTACTCCCCATATTTTTCCAAACCAATTCCGGCATTTCCGCAGATTCTTGTTCATCCAAGCCATCACCCAGCATTCACCACAAGGTGGTGCCCCCAAAACGTTAGCTAAGTTGGTGGACATAACTCCAATTTCATTGGAGTTTTTGGTATATCGAAATAGTTATACCACAACGTTGGGTAGATGGTAGATATATCTATAGTTACGATACGGGGGGTTCCTAAGTCATGGGGGGTACCCCCAAAAAACAAAGCTGGACCATTCGAGTATTGAAACCGGTTTCGGGGATCCCGCCATCTCAGAGGAAACCTCCATATATATATACATACACATATAGTTCCTATATTATCTAGAATAATCATTCGTATATATGTAAACCAGAGAAAAAAAAACAAAACATCCTTATTCTGGATATATAGTAACTATAGCTATTTATCCAGATATCATTATATAATTGTCATTATCATATTTCTATAGGTTTATCAATCCTTACTAATGTGGGTAAAACAATAATAAACCATCCATTTGAGAATGGTTTATACCACTTTGTTTTACCCACATTATAACTATAGAACCTATAGATATCATTAAACTATGTATGTCTATATATGTTTACCAATCCTTACATATAATATTAGTATTACTATGGTCATACATATATATATATATATATAATTTTATCAATCCTTACATATCATCCTTACATAAACAATAATATTACTATAGGTTTATCAAATTTATATAATACTATGTATTACTATGGTTTATGTCTAACCCAACAAACATCTTACGGAATCGCTTGGAGTCGCCGTTCCTGCGTTGCCAGCTGCTTGGAGAGCTTCGCGAGCTCGGATTCCAGGAGCCTTGCACCGACGTCGTACTCCTCCGCTGGCCTCGGCGGAACCATCGTTTTGATGGCGGATGAATGGTATGTGGATGGGTCAAAGCCTATGGTAAAATAACCTACAAAATGGGTATTTACCAGTTGGAAGATTAGTTTCCATTAAAAATGGGTTATTTTCATGGTCTATGAAACCTATGAAGTTACCCATAGGATCCATGTATGCTATATATGGTAACATTTACCATCAATATGCCCCCAATGTTAGCATATATACCATACATGGATCCTATGGGATATATATATATATATGATATATGAGGGTAACTAAGAACACTTCAGATGTTTGGTCGCTTTTTGTATTGCCTGGTATTGGTGCAACAAACAGTTGCAGAGAAAAGACACACTTCTTTGGATGGGGAGTCAATGGCTTCCTTAATATACGTTTTTTGTAAATAAACCCAGTAAGAATCAACTATCAGGACAACTTGCCAGCACAAATGGGTAAATCACCACCACCACCATCACCACCAGCAACAACAACAACACCAGCATCAGCAACAACAACAACAACAACAACAACAGGAACTCAACTCCGAAGAGTGTATTATTTCTCCATTGGTTGCACTCAATGGTTGGTCGTGTGAGGATTCAAATCTTGCCCAGATTGGTTCATGCCTGGACAGTTGATTATTGGTTGGGCGCGCATTTCATAGAGGATTATCACTCTTTTGGGGAGAAGTCCCTCATCAATCAACCATGGTATTAAGGTGGGTGGGTGGAGATCATGATTAGACTTGTTACAAAACTATCATCATACCGTTAAGATTTCCAGGATAAAGCACTGTATACTGTATACATAAATATATATATATATACACACCTATATACCCTATGGATCCACCTGCTTATTAAAAATGTACGTGGCCATCTTTCGCTTATACCCCAAATACTCCCCCTCAAAAAAGACCCTCCGGAAATTTGTTGCATAGCTATGGGAAATCTCCAGCTTTGATAGGAAAATCGACGAACTAAATGGACCATGGCTTCCATAGCTATGTAACAAATTACCAGATGGTAATCTTCATGGGAAATTCACTGATTTAACCATATTTAACCATATTTAACCATGAAATTGTGATAACTCATGGGCTTCTCAAACTGGGGAAGCCGCCCCAGCAGCGAATATTCATCATCCATGACGGTCCGAGCAGAATTTGCTCCATCGAGCCCCAGACGCATGACGTGGACTGATTGCCTGAAGCAGATGATCTCAGGTCTGTGGAGAGCACATGGTTGTTGAACGCATCCAAGATGGATGCAACTGAAAAAACGTAAGAGAACATGAATCAAGGCAAAAGCATGTTTTGCCAAAGTATAGATTCTATAGATTGATGTAATATTAGTACAACCATCACATTGAAGCCATCAAGTATCATCAAAACCAGTGTTCTTTCCCAGAAAGGACTACCGCGTTACCATGCTGACTTCTTCTCGGTCCATCAACAAATGTCCATCAATCTTTGACACCCTGAAAAACACAGAAGAGATGAACAGTACTAGTTACCACCTATCCAAATAGTGTACCAAAATATCCATAAAACGTGGGTGTATCCTTAAATTCATTGTTTCATCATTCTCCCTATTTTCAGATGACCATGTGCGGGTAAAAATTACATTTCAGACACACCCAAATCCCATTAAATGGCTGATTGCATATGCCAGTATCACCATGAAATCCCATGAAATTCTCATGAAATCCCATTATATCCCACTAAACTATCCATGTGACGTTCTCCCAGTTCTCATTCGTTCGCACCTGTGCCACCGCAGTGGACGCAGTGACAACACCACGAAACTCCTCCTCCAAACTCGCCTCTCAAATGGGGTGATGTTTGCAACCTCTTGTGATCATAAAAAACAAATGGCTGGGTTTTCTGTTACCATGGTGGGGCCTAAGGGATTTCAAGGGATTATTATAGGGCATAGGGATGTTTTCAGCGATTTGTTATGATACAACTAACTACTGGATATAATAGGATAGAACGAACGGGATTGCTATTTAACGGTTGCCTATGAAACATCACCATTTATAATATGTAAACCGACATAAATCATCTCTGAATAGACCATTGTCCATAGCTATGTCAACAATATCACGCCGCTTTATCATAATAAACAATGCAATTAATGTAGATCTGTGATGATACAGTATGAACTACCAACTCAAAATGATATATAGTAATAATTATAATGATATGTGTAGTGATGGTAACAATGATAGAAACAACATACTCTATGATAACATTATAATATTACTATATATATATATACATCATCAACACATAGTGATAATAACAATCATAGATCATACATGATCATAAACTATGGATAAATTATGGGTACGTTATTTTTACAACTACAAATTATGGGTAAATCATGATACTATAATTCCTATAATGTTGCAAATTGCCATAACCAACTACCATTGGGGGATGGCTTTACCACCCATTTGTGGTGATATTAAGGATGAATTATTAGGTTTACCACATTAAAAGTCAATATGTGTAGTAATCATTCATACTCATAGAGTCATAGACAAACTGACACACAAATGCAACGAATCCGAAATGGGGACTCTCACAACAAATGTGTATCAACAACACCAGTTTGCATTTTTTGCTTGACCCATACAAACTCGTCACATCTCGCCAGTTCGTAAGACGAGGCCTGTTGCCCTTCCAGCTCAGACAAGCGAGCTTGAATCGCCTGCCACGCAACAGGGAGCAATGTTTATCGCTGCGGCATCACTCAATGCTATGAGTAGCATTTAGGTCATTTCAAAGACATCAAAAACAGATGATTTATACGAGGTGAATCTGTAGATCTCAAAATAGTTTCACTATGTTTCACTTGGCAACATGGGATCCAACATCTCTGGTTGAGAGCCCGGTGCCTCCAAGGGTGAAGTTGGTCCCATCTGGGCGGACTCATCAAAGGAAGGGCCAAACATCTTCGAACATGTTGAACATATCAGATATATGTAGTGAAATACATATGGAATATCAATAGTTTTTTCTGAACATGTGTTCAACATGCACTAGTGACATATCAGGAAATGATGAACATACACGAGTGTTTTCGATGTTTTCATGGCATCTGAGGTTTTCCGGAGCATGACAACCTGATTGAAACCACGCACGACTTGGGTGGGCATAAAGGGCCAGGAACTGTAAGTGGTTAAAACGCAATGTACAGTGTACATGTTATGTATGTATATAAATGTACATACATCATAAATATATATATATATAGAATGTATATAAATATATATATATATATGTACATACATCATATATATATAATTATAGATCATGGATTGCCATTGTATATTATCCAGGTTGCTCCCAACACCCCTTATACAAGGGGGGGCAACAGGGTTGGAGCAGCCCTGTTTGTATAGTGCACCAATCCAAGTGGGCCTTTTCTAGTGATCTAACATCATCTAACTGGGTGAACTAAAATGCTTATAAACCGCTTGGTGCACTAGGGTATACTAATAGATGTGGAAAACCCTTAGGAAGAACATCTACAAATAGTGGAATTTCCACATCTACCATCTGGTTATGACTAACATAGCCATGGAAAATCACCATGCTATTAACATCTATTTCTATGGGCCATCTATACCATGGCTATGTAAGTCATCACCAGATGGTAGATGTTTGTTTACCCCAGGGTCCCCTGTGACGCCTGTGCCCGGCGGGTCATGTCTTCCAAGGCTGCCAGCTTTCGCGAGTGCTCCTGTGGCTGATTTTGGCAAAGCAAGGGCAATGGGCTGATTTCAGAAGCATTGGGATTTTTATTTTTTAAAAAATGATCCCAAACAAGGAAAACAAATGTGTTTTATATCAGTTGATCCAACAATAAGTGGCAAGAATCTGCAATGGGACCTTTCATGGTAAGACCACCTACAGTTGGGATTCATTGGCAGTGGTTGATGGAACATAGATGTGGACCCGTCATCCATCGTGCTGGGAGCCTTCTTAAGTTGCTGAGCTTTGGGGTATTATGTAGGGTTTCATACCTTCCGGCAATTTAACATAGCTAAGGCTAAGCCACAACAACAATTTGCAATCGGTAAATCATCTGTAGACCATCGATAGCTGTAGCAACTGACCAGAGGGTACACCTTCCATGGAAGATGGACGAACAAGGAACGATGGTATGGTCAATCCCATAAACTGATGACACTGCTGGTGATGGCTCATGGTCGTGATCCCCATAAGATGATAACAATATACAACAATGAATGGCAGTAATCATGAACCATGGATTTCCAGGGGCCCCAGCGTGAATCTAAAGCCATCACTTAAACCCTCCAGGCCGGTTGAAGAAACTATGCCAATCTGCCTCATCTGATCGTAGGTCTATCATGGTCTGTCCATTTGTTTACCTTGTTTAAACGTTGGACGCTTCCATCTTGTGATTTTTTTTCGCAACATCCCCAACCATCGAAATCAGCCTCTATCAATGGATTTTTCACATGCTCTATCAACCTCCCATAAAATGACCATGTGAAAAACCAGTTCTCTCCATCTTTCCATGGCTTTTCCCATGGTTTTCCCATGGTTTTCCCAGTTTTCCCATGGCTTTCCCATGGCAAAACATCGAAAATCACCCCATCCTCAGAGCTGCTCACCAGCTTCCGCAGCTTGGAGGTCTGGCGCTTGGACATCTCCTTTCGCCGATGATCCGTAGCAAAACATGGAAGGATGGTACCCATCCCCAACACCCAAATGAGATGGGATAATATCATAATAGTATGGGTAATATACTGTTAATAATAATGGAAATAGTTATGGGTAATAATGATACCTATATAGTTATGGGTAATAATGATAATGTCAATAATTAATAATCATAATCATACCTATAGTTATGGGTAATAATGGGAAATCATAATATGATTGAATAGCCAATAATTGTGGTTAATATACTGTTAATAAAGGTTGTGGGATCATAATACTGTTTATATTAATGGTTATTATATGGTTAATGATGGTTAATAAATGTTAATAATATATCTATAATGGGATTTTGTTATGGGATAATCATCTTTATAATGGATTATATTGTATCATAATAGTGGTTATAATACCTATAGATATATTCTGGTTGGTGGTATACCTACCCTTCTGAAAAAAAAGAGTTCGTCAGTTGGGATGATGACATTCCCAATATATGGAAAAATAAAGTTCATGTTCCAAACCACCAAACAGAACACCAAAACGACCTAGGTATGTCCTAGTGCTCCAAATACCCTCAATTCGAGGGTGTTTAAACAGACTCCAAAAGCCAACTCCAAATTAACCAGTCTCAGAAGGTATTTGGAGCTGTAGGGATATATACATATACATATTAGATATCATATGATATAATACATATGTATATTATACATAATATATATATAGGTACCCTCCCCCGAAAAGTGCATCATTTTTAGGAAACTGTTAAGTCTATTTATTCTTATATCGTTTATATATATATGATTATATATGTAAAACTCAACTGTTCAGCTGTTCTGGTGCACAAGAGTTTTGAATATAACCAATAAAACTATATGTAATATGAAAACCTCTACAGCGTTTAGATGAAGCTGCACTATCATTGGTTTTCTGGAGAATGGTTTTGACTAGTGGGACCAATAAAAGGTTACAATGAGTACATATTCAACCACGAACCCAGGTAACCATGGCAACTATTCAAATTGGAGTGTACAAAGGGGGCTAACATACCATATCTGTGGCTTCATGTTCAATTTCATGGGATTTGAACCTTCTGTTTGCCTACTTATTTTAAGTATATTTTTACAATCACCTAAGACCCTCCCAAACATGCATCTGCATGTAGTACCAACAAAAATCGTTTGCACACCCCAAGGGAGCTGCTCATCAAATTGCTTGGAGAGAAATTTATACAGAGATGATTGGAAGACTTCCAGAAACATCAGGACATAATCATTTCACTATCTACGGGAGTCAAGATTAGCCCAAAACACATGAGATAAAACAAACATGGGACAGGGGGAGATCAACTAAACGCCGGGGATAAAACAAACATGGGACAGGGGAGATCAACTAAACGCCGGGCAGGTAGGTCTAAGAACAACCCAGGCAGATACAACATTCAAACAACATCCAAGCAAATTCTTTGCCATACAGTAATAAATCAAATCCCTTTTCGGGCGGGTCAACCAGTAGTGAATTACCACATTTTTTTCGGATGAAGCGCCCAAAAAAGGGACCATCTCATGGTAAGCCACGTATGGGATCCAAAAACATGGATCCCAACATCGAACCATGATGCGAAGCATGATGCGAAGCATGGCATCATGGTGCTGGAATATGCACACCTACATTCATAAGTCGGGCCATGGTGCTGGGGTTTTTATATGTTTAACCTATGTGGGGGTGGGTCAAAACCTATTATGATCATAATTCTAATGGGATGAACATCCATTTTAACCCAGCTATGACTTGGGGTTCACTAGGTGCCAGTAGGTGCCAGGGTTTTTGACCAATAGCCATGTAGCTGGGATCATTGGATCCCTGTGCGCCTCGAATGTGGACACAGCCAAGTGCACCTTGGTTTTGAGAGGAAACAATCAAGGGATACCTTGGGATCTGACTAACCAGGGTGACTTAATAGGATTTAATCGGATTTAATGATCAATCATTGTGATTTAATGGGGGCTTAACCATCAGATGGCTTTTTTTTGGTGATTTACCCATCGGTTTCACCAAACATGGCAGCTGAGAAATCTATACATGGGTGATTTTCAATTGCCCTGTTTGATTACAAGAGGGTCCAAGTGATGTGAACTGTGACCAATATAATATATATATATATTTCAAATCGTGTGTGGATACCTACATATATATATATAACATAAATATGGTAATGTATATTAGATATTATCATTGTATTAGGGGATGTAAAAGCAAACATACTATTGAGTAGGTCTGGTTCTCTTCTGAAAGCATTCTCCACACAGCGTAGGTTCAATACAAGGAACCAAGGCGTTGGTTCAGCTACTATATACATCCTATCCCTGCGCATGATAATGACCTTCCCAAGGAATTCGGGATTTAAGACCTTTAAACACTCCATCAAGCGAAATACCAACAACTTGCTTGGGAATCAAGCCAACCTTTTGAGGTACTGTATGCTAGCTATACCACTTTGATACAGAGAGTTTCCAAGCGTTCCGTGTCGTTGAAGGATATATATATACATTATATATATATATATATTCTATATATAAATATATATCTCATTATCTCATTATCTAGTAGTATCATGTAGCAATGTAGTATCTAGTAGTCGTATATTTGCAATCTTCATGAATCTTCATGATTGCCCTGGCACTTTCACTCACTGACCGTCACTGACCTCGCCCTCCCGGCCTTTTGCTGTTGCCCATGCAGTTGTTGTTCCAATTCCTGATCGTCCCATCTCTGGGCGCCATTAATAACTGGGACACAGAGCTTTTTATCCAAGCGACCCAGGTCAGGTCCCCGAACTTCACATTTATTACAAATAAACATCATAAACCATATTTCAATATAGTTCATACTTTCTATTCATGTTTAATAGTGTTAAATAGTCTTAAATATTGCCTAAAAGTTTGTGTTTGCCCAATCATGGCTCCAGAATCCTACTGATTGCTCCATGGTTTCTTGTCAACCAGTCACCAGAAGGAAAATGTTCACACTTGCTGATCTGGCGCCCAGCGGTTGCGGTGATTATTTTCCTCATGGACGAAAAGAGGAAAGTCACGAAGTCATGAGCCGTGGCTGTTACCCTCTGGTAAACTAACATGGCCATTGAAACTTGCTATTTATAGTTGATTTACCCATTAAAAATGGTGATTTTCCATAGTTATGGAGCAGTTTACCAGAGGGTAACTGACAATCTGACAATCCAAACATCTAACCAAAATAGGAGGGAAACTTATCGCTTCTGACCATCCTTACGGCGAACCTTTCAACGGAAAATCCGGCATGTGTAATCATGTATACCGCTAAACCACGTATACACTATACGCGTAGATAGGCAAGTAGATAGTCAGGCAGATAGACAAACACATAGCTAAAATTAGATATACAAATATGGTTTTCCATGGTTTTCCACCAATGCCAAGCCTATGTTGTCAGCACCCCATCCCGGCCGCCACGCCATGTCCCAGGGGCCCGAGATCGTTGTCTCAGCAATTCTTCGCAGGAGGCTGTTCGGATCCTAAAACCCGGGGCAAGCCATGAAACCCAGGGATACCCTCTGGTAATAGCTGACATAGCTATTGAACATGTGCATTTTTAGTTATATAGTGTTCCCATAAAAATGGTGATTTTCCATAGTTATGTTAGTTTACCAGAGGGCATTTCTAGGGATTGATTGGGATGGATAGAGATGTAATGGGAATATTATTACCAATAAATAGCAAGAACCGGACATAATGGGATAAAACATGATAAACATCATCTGACATGTAAGAAGATTATTCCTAATAACCGGGTATAATCTAACATCCCACGGAATACTGCTTGAGGTATGATTGACCATTAGCATCCACAAATTCCACAACCAACCAGGTAGGCGCCGAATAATATTGACTATAATAATACCCAATAATGTTGACTAAGGTTGATTGAACATTCCCAATAATCTCTATAACAACTCAAAATGACTGATAGCTATCCCATTGACATCCCATATTGACTAATTCATCATTCACAAGAAGCCAGATTGTCTACAATAACCATAAACAAATCCTCTATTTCATACATGTTCATACCATATTTTATCACCATTCAACTACCAAATGAAATTGGTATTGCGGAATGACAACTGACAACCTCCATTTCTAGCAAATGTCAAAACTAGTCATAACCAACCAACCAATGGCTCACCCACTTACGCCCTGCACGCGTAATTTCCGTGCCTCAACTTCTCGTCCAGCCCTTCCACTCGCCGCACCAAATTGGCCACCTCTTCCAGTAAGCCACTGACGCTGCCCTGGGAGGAGCGGTGACAAGGTGAAACGAGTCTGATTGAAGTAGCAAACATAGTGGTATTAGTGATGCAAAAAAATAGTGTTTGTAATGGGATATGATGGGAAAAATCAGATAAAATCAGCTATAACTTGGATCTACCATCTGGTTATGACTAACAGTTCGCCATGGAAAGATCCACCATTTTGAAGTTCGGTGAACCATCTATTTCTATGGGCCATCTATACCATGGCTAGCCCTGTTAGTCATAGCCAGAGGGTAATTTTTGCAAACTCCAAAAGCTCCAACAATCTCCAACACGGCGTAGCCAAGCGCCAAGCGCGTAGCATCGCGTAGCCAAGTAGCGTGGGACTAGCATTTAAGCATTTAATAACCATCGTTAGGAAACGAAGTTGGACAAATGGTCATAGAATTGTGATATCACCGGATCATATTTCGGTTATATATATACACATACTATCTGACTAACTTGATATGATAATGGGTCTATATGGTTTCTTCTGCCACGCAACATTTAGCAACAACTACTTTACGCAGAATGATCCGTTAAGTCAAGTAAACAATATCATCACGATGGGGCATCTGGGAACTAAGTTATTGCCTTTAAGGTTCATGCAAGTGGAGGATCCAACAATTTTCCACAAAGATGGTAGGTTAGTTTCTTTAAAGAACATTGGGCCCTGGGCCCTGAACCAACATACATCAGAATGTCATCTACAAAAAGGCATTCACACCAAGAACATATGGGAATGGGTCGAAACTGTACCGACATCTTGGAAGCGGTGGGACAGATTTCCCGGATCCAAAGCCATGCAGTCTTGGCCTTCCCAAGTTTGGTAAGGGCGGGGTGGGAGCATGCCTCACATCCTGATGTCAATGTAGTCCCTATTCCACGACAACCAGGGATGGTACCGAGCTACTTCAAACGTGCATCATGGATAGAGGAACCAAGACCTGGTTCACAATCGGTCCAATGCACTTGGAGTAGAGGATTGCAACCACAGCAGTCACAATGTACCGCGTTTCTCCTGCTTGTTCTTGCCATGCTTGAGATTGACGGATTCCATGACTACCCATCCCAACTGTGATCTGTTGCTTCATATCTGTATCCATGAATGGGTCTGTATCACATATCATATTATGCACACCACCCTGGAGCTGTAAACAACACAGAGGAATTCGAGATAAATAAGTCAATATGTTGTGCCCCTTCCCCCGTGTCTTTTGAACCTTGTGGTGAAAACATGTCCACTTCGGGACTTCGCAGATCCCCTTCACACATCAAACCCGCTTTCAGGGTGACATGGGCTATTCTGCTTCTACCTCCATAAAGAACACAGAAAGAATATATTCATCTACAGCAAAACAGAGAACAGATTCATCTACCAAACCGAGATTCAACCAGCTGGTACAGTACATGGCCAACAACATAGACAATCATTGGCATAGTTTATAATCATGGCAATCTTGTATTGATATGGATTGATTATAACCTATCCTTGGATTACTCCTTGCCTGGAAGTGCACTTCCAGTTATAAGACATATAGAGCCATAGTTCTAGGGCTTCGTGAGTATATCCGATATATACCCAACTTGTGGAGGTTTTTGCTCTAACCACAGATAACTTAACCACTCTAACGATGGTTATGCCCTAACTTAACCTCAACAGAAGCCATAATGATTGGATTGGTTTAAGTGAAAATCTTAACCGGAAACCATGGTTTTTACCATTACATATGGGGTTTCCGGTTAAAATTTTCCCTTAAACCAACCCAGTGACATAAAGTATCCGACCATATCCAACCATTGCTATACATCAGCTACCAACCCCTTCTCCAAGTTACCTGAAGATCTGCCCATCGTTCACGATTCGCAGCCGGCGCGGTCAGGTGCTCCTTCTTGGCCGATGTCTTGGATTTCCATCTGTCCCAAAGTTGGGCCGATAGCTCTATTACCTCGGGTTTATATGGGTCTATATATGGGTTTATATGGATTTATTTACATATATACATACATAGAAATATATATATATATATACATATAGAAATATATATATATATATATATATATGGGCCATGGGTTTATAATGGATAACAAAGCATATAATGGGAGGCACCACCTTGTATGGTTGCATCATACATGGAATATTTACCAGCATTTGCCCCCAACATACATGGAGAATGTGTGCGGGAATCCCGCCCCAACAAAAGAGGAAGTGACCAAATCATTAAATCCACTCAAAGCTAGAACAGATTGGGAATCTATGAACAATTACGTTGCACACTCTTCTTGACGAGTTAACCATCAGTGTCAACGACCTGCTGTTCACCGTTAAATCCATTTTTCCATTACCGGTCAACTAACATAGCTATTGATTCAATTCTCCATGAATTTCGTTCGTTGAATCAAAAATTGAAAGCGGTGATGGTCCTGAATTTCCCAGTTCGTTATGTTAGTTTACCAATAATTCTATATTACTATCTACAGGCAATTCAACTAAAGCTAATTCCTTTTGAACGTGATTTTCCTATTACTATTGTTAGTTTACCATTTAGGATTCCATCGTTTTCCACGGTTTTCCATAGATTTATTACCTCTGTTTACCATCGATCTACCATTAGTTTACCATTTAGGCTAATTACCATCTATTCTAATTACCAGTAGGAATTACCCCTGATTATCCTCTGGTAAATTAACATAGCTATTAAAATGACCATTTATACTTGATTTACCCATTAATGGCCTTTGTGATTGTCCATAGTTGTGGAGTAGTTTACCAGAGGGTATATTCAGTATATTCAATCTCAATTACCACTAGGGACCATTGTGCTACGGGTAAATCCCATGAAAACTCCCATGAACGATCCCACACTAACCACCATAAATTCCCATGAACAATTCCATTGATATTTGATTTACCCATGAATAGCATGGTGATTTTCCCATGATCTCAGGAAAAAAAACACATTCTTCGTTGACCATGCACTGGCTGCCCGCGCCGCCCAAGCCGTCCTGCAGGCGTCGCTCCAGGGCGTCCAGCTGCCTCTGCTGTGTGCGGCGATCCTCGGCCACCTGCCGCAGCAGCTCCGACAGCGCCAGACCCATACGAAGCCTCGGCGATGGGTTGATGGGAAAATGCAAGACAAATATGGAAAACATCTATGTGACATATGATTTTAGTATGGTTTTACTATGGTTTTACCAACCATCAATATACCATCATTTAATATACCCTCTGGTAAACTGCTCCATAACTATGGAAAACCACAATTTTTAATGGGAAAATCCACTATTTCAATGGCCATTTTCAATAGCTATGTTAGTCATTATCAGAGGGTATGTGACATATGATTTTAGTATGGTTTTACTATGGTATTACTATGAAACATCAAAATCCATCTTAGATAGGTGTCAACTAGTGGTTTTAATGTGCGATGGAAATTGTGATTTCACCATCATGGTTAGTCATTTGATGTTGATTTGACCATCATTCATATATGGTTTCACCATGGTTTTAATGTGGTTGTTCTACTTTGTTTTGCTATGAACATGAGGGCATGAGGGTTGGTGATGTTTCTATGGTCTTTCTAAGGAGATAGAACGGGAAAATCATCCAATGAAGTGGAGGTAATCAGCTACATGGCTAGCTGGGATATCCCCAAAATGAAAGGGCATCTATATATGGGAAATCATCTACAATGTGAGGCCCCCAAGATAGCTAAGTTGGTTTATAACTCCAATAACTATGGTTTATGGTACTTATAACTATAGTTACTGGGGCTTATAAACCAACTTATAACTGGGGGGCCTCACAT
>Ga0126342_10001656_pt1 | contig 32226 bp, 24 predicted proteins | sample Cyp1metagenome_FD_92528 | JGI IMG/M metagenome (GOLD analysis project Ga0126342, IMG submission 92528) | Coral microbial communities from Lord Howe Island, Old Settlement Bay, Australia - Cyphastrea 1 metagenome | ecosystem: Host-associated > Invertebrates > Cnidaria > Coral ...
ACTTTCCTATCTTTTCGCGCATCTGCATCTTCTTTCTTCTGATCTTTTCTCTTCTGACTCTTCTCACCTCTGCTTTTCAACTGTCCATATTGTCGGAAGTTTCACTTCTAAACTTCCTTCGATGAGAATGGACAGGTCATGTTTGTTCGAGGGGAGATCCTGCAAATTTCACGGCGAATCCCGCCTCCCAAAATAAAGAAAGAATCACGGAAGTGAAGCAACTGTTTTGGTGCAATTTTCAGCGCGTGTCGTTTTCAGGGTCCCAATTGTGTTTTTCACCTTCCCATTTTTTGTTCCAACAAATTGTTGTACCCGACTTTCACAGCAGATCGCCACAGATCCATCAATTTCTGGTGTAACTGGCTGGCCGTTGCTCTGATTCCTTTTGCGGATCTACCTTTTTGAATGCCCTACCTGGAGGTCTGTTTTTCATATGCTTGGCTGTCGGCCCTGGATCGTGAGCCGAGCGTGTTGGAGGCAGTTTCCTCCCGAGTATGAAGTGGGCATCGGTGGACTGCGTGCTGGACGGCAATGGTTGGATTTAAAATAATCCTGGAATTGCAACTGACGATTTGAAGAGAAAACAAAATTGTATATCACCAAGAGTTAGCCACCAGAACATGAGAGAAATCCTGCAGGTGAATAGGGATTTGCACAAATTATATAAACGGGAAAAATTGGAACCAAAAAACTAGTGGTAAAGTTGGTTTACCGGAGAACATGGGATCATAGTCACTGCCAACCAAACGTCTGGATGATAACAAACAAATTGAATGTGGTACCACACAAACATAACAAACGGAGCAAAAATACAAGTAGATCAGCATAACAGACATGATAAATATGATAAAATCACATCAAAAAGGTGGTATACCAGGTTTTTTCTGGACTCAAACATTCAAGCACGTTTAGTTGCAATTCCTGGTTAGGAACACGTGTTTTGTTTCAAGGATTGTACATGGGTCGGTCGCCATTGATCGCGCACACGTTTCATGTCAATCCTGATTTCCTCTTCCGACTCTTTCCGTTTTATTAAGCACCGTGAAAAATATGCATGATATGGGTCAAGCTGCTCGGGCGACATTTCCAGTTACTTCATCGAATGACCTGCCAAGGTTTGTGAATGCGTTCAGGTATCTCAACATACAAGTGTTGCAAAACTTGATCCATATCCATATATTTTCAACATACCTTTCCCCACCGCTGTGGGGAACACGGATGCCGACTGCTCGTTTGATGATGGGGCGATTCCAAGAAGCTGACAGTAAGAGTTGCAAGCACCTGAATTGTCCGAGCACACTCAGGTCTCCTATGGTCCCCTGAAAGATCCTGCGCTGTGAACAAAGTCAACTGCAGCTTTGCGATCCAGAGGATATAAAGGCAAGTAGTTTTCAAAGATCAGAATCATTAGGCATTTTGGCAAACCACTCGCATGCGCTGAACAAATTGGTCCTTTCAAAAACCGTGTTTGCGAAACAACACCTTCAGCCCCCGATCTCGCAGACGAGCGGATGGCGGATGAGGCATTTGTCAATACATCTATCCTGTTGAACTGTGGCGCTGTGGCACCGTGGCACCAAGGTCACAGATGTCCAGAATTCTCCTGTTGCTCACTGCTCACTCAGTATCTTTCAGTGACGGAAACCCTTCAGAACATCTGAGCCATACTGGGAACAAAAAGCAAGAATCGGCATCAGCCAGGATCAGTATGGATTAGTTTGAATAAATGATGCTTCAGATTTACTCACCAAAGGTGGCATGGCATAGTTTGGCATGATTTGGCCCGTTTTTTTTCCAAAAGTCTGACAGTCTGATAGCATATCCACGGACTGCTTCACAGAAAACAAAATCGCGGCGGAGGATTTGTTTTGATCCGGGAGAGGTTTGAAGAATTGATTTTTCTGGTTCTGGGCAAAGACATATTAAATAAATGGTTTTAAGCATCAAACATGGGAATATCAGCAATATCTGGTTGGTGGTTTGGAACAGTTTTTATTTTCTCATATAGTGGGAATAATCATCCCAACTGACTTTCATATTTTTGAGAGGGGTAGGTACACCACCAACCAGATAGAATCCAGAAATGATGGGAGACGTTGATGAAAAACATAAGGATGAACTATGAAGACCTCATGGAGTTTCGTAAAGTTTAGGAATTATGATGGGTTGTTTGGATTGGGGCAACTACCCCAAAATAGCCTTAAAATTAGGTAATTTCATAGGCAAATACAATGATAGGAAATTGTGTAAAACAATCTGTGTAAATCAACTATCCTAATTTCAAGTCAGTGACATATTACAGTTGATTTACACAGATTGTTTCAAATGTTCAAATGGGGGTGCGTCAAAATTTGTAACACCATTTTTGAGAGCATGAACATTTGTTTACCTTTTTCTTGTGCTATTTCAATGTTCAGTAGGCTACGGCGGTTTTAGATCGCCAAATAGGTTTATTTCAGGGAGCAGTGACCAAAACCCCTTTTGATTGATTAAGTTACAATAGGGATATCTACCTGGTACTTTAATGGAGATTAGATTATTATTATATTTGGAACACCTATCAACCAAGCAGTAGCACCGCTTGGCAATCAGATTTTGATGACTTTTTTTTTTGGCCCATTCCCCAGCGACAGCCACCAACAATTGTTGCGGGTCTGGTTCTGGCATGAGCCAGCTGAGAAGTTGAGTTACTGCCCACATGTGCATCTTTGGGGGAAGGGTAGCAATCCATTTTCATAGGGGTCACTATAATGAATAAACATGATGAGAATCCCTGAGTTTTTTTGGCTATCCGGCGTTCTTAGCTGCTCAGGATCTTCAGGATCCACAAGGCGATGCCCAGTTGGAAATTGGTTTACATTCCCTCATTAGATACCCTCTGGTTATTTAACATAGCCATGGAAAATGGCCCATAGAAATAGATGGTTTACCTGTTAAAAATGGTGATTTCCATTTCTATGTTAAATCTCCAGATGGTATATCTAAATGAAAGCCTAGCTATCGGAGTTATAAATCAACTTCCCTAACTACCATTCAATCCCATGAAAATCCATGCAATCAACATTCTTGCCAGTCAACATCTCAAAACATCGGCATTTGCCATGTCCTCGGCATCGCTCGGGCAGCTGAGACATACGTGGCTTGGGATGCGATGAAGTGGGGCATTCCACCATGAAACTGGGAGATATAGATGGATTTAGTGGGCTTCAATGGGATTTAATGGACATATTTCATAGGATATTATCCAGTGATTATGGGGGTTCATTTCTCCAGTGATTAGGAAGGAGTAACCATAGTTATATGTATATGTATATTTATATATATAACTAGTTTGCCTAATGATGGACTAATGTTATTTAAGCAATGGTAAAACCATCCCCAAGTCTACCATACATGGGTTATATAAACCCAAATGCTGGTACTCTCCTGGATTATGGGGATTTGACTCTTCATTTTTTTAGGACGGAGTTACCTCATGTAAAATAACCAAGTGTATCATAGTTAGTTCACGCATTAATAAATTGGTAAGCTCAGTGATAACCTCACGAAACGGGGACTTTCTAAGCTGGCTTATGCATGGTGGTATGAATGAATCTATATTTTACGGGATATATGATGGTACAAAATTGGGATGGGATCTGATTTATCCTAATAGAAATGGTTTATCCAATCCCAATCCAATGATAAAATTTTGATTGAATAATTCGCCGTAACTGGAGGATCATCTTCCGCGAATCTCTGAATTGGATAACCTCGCCGTCTCGAAACGGGGACAGGTCCTAGGCTTAGTGGGATGATCCTCCGGTTTCGGTGACCAGGTGACTAGGCGGCGTGAGGCACCTGCCATCAGTCGTTCCTGAGGTTATCGAGCATTGGGAGGGAGTATCCATATTCCGAATATGGAGAACCAAGGAACTACTGAGAGTTTCCCAGATTTCCCAGTCAAAAACGAAAGTTTAAGTAGCGAAATGACTTGATCATTGATCATCAACAAGTGAGGTGAATATCCTCCCTGCAAATCTCACACTAGCCTCTGGGAGATCGGTCGTGTTGGCAGGAAAATTGACTACACATAGAATACAGTTATGGCCATTTATTAGTTATAACTGGTTATTTTCATGGGATTATACATTCTATAAATGGAGTTATAAGTACTTATAACTGGTATTTCGGGCCTTAACTATAGAATATTCTATGGTCCCAATTTGATTACCAGAAGTTTACCCATATCTCGATAGGACCAAACAGCAAAAAAAACGGGGATAGAAGCAGGAACGATTAAGAGACGATGCTGAGATTGATCGAAATGTAGACCTGTAGAAATCTGAAGTGAACACAGTTCCATGAACTTAAGGATCAGTGCAGGATCACGACATGACATGAATCATAGATATATGATGTTATATGCATACGTACATCTCGATGAATTCTATTGGTTAGTGAAAGAAATCATCCCCAAATGCCCTCAGTTCAGGTATTTTCATGTTTTTGAATTACATCATAATTCAGCCATATACACACTCTGAATGTACATGAATGTATCAGATTTGATGTTGCGCATTGAAATGATTTCCGCGCATGCACTAGACGTACACCACGACGGCGTTTTTTCCTGTGGCGTTGGGGCCGAGGTACCTCCATGTTGTGGATTCCACCGTGAAGGCGACGGGCACATTTCCGAGCAGCACGGTTCTTGTACCCTCCAGTTCCAGTGATGGCAAAATTCCACCATGTTGCCATGTTTTTTTCCTGAAAATTCGTACGCCCCAAAAAATTCCCATGAGATTGCGAACGGCTTAAACTGTGGAATTGGACACATAGAGATTTGCAACTATCTATCAACTATATTCAGTGCAACAATGTCGACAATGCCATAAATATACTACCTGCAAGGCCAAAGAAGCAGTTGACAGGGTCAGAAGCATCAAAACTAAACTTCATCCGCCATTTTGAGGTACTCAAACCACTGCAATTGCATAAGGTGCTGGGAAAATCCACCACATTTATCCATGTTCATTTTCAAAAGTTCTGTTAAATCCGCCTGGTTCATCTCCCCAAACACCACTCAAATTGCAACAAGATGTCTGGGAAATCTACATGCGAGGCATCCAAACCATCCCAAATCCATGAGCAGTATGGATGGACATCCCAGATTTACATAGATCTACAAAGTACAACAACAACCCATCCGCGACGTTTGAAAACACACACCCAAGCTACCTGTTATAATCAATCATGGCAATGGAAAAACCATCATTTATATTTATACAGTTATGGCCATTTATAACTGGTTATAAATGGGATTATACATTCTATAAATGGAGTTTTAAGTACTTATAACTGGTAAAGGTCCTTAACTGTAGTTGATTTTCCCTGCTAGAAACCTCCATTTATTTCGGGTTCAACCATCGGCCCGCCGTGTTTGATTGTTGGACAATCCCAGTTTTTGTCCCTCAGAATTCCATGTTATCTCTACTGTATATGTATACCCCTATTATATTCAATTGACACCAGAGGGTATAATCCGAGTTAGTAACTTGGCCATATATATAATATTTACATATATAATATGCATACCCTAGTTTTATATATATATATATATGGTTAGTCAGTCACTAGTCATATTCCCGTAAAGTCTCATCTAGAAACCTCTGCTTATATCATTTATAGTGGATTTCCCCAAGTCCCAAGTCCACTCCGAACCACTTCCCCAGAAGATGTTGAGATCCCCTGGACAAAGCCTAGCGATTCCATGCGATTCCACGTCTGCCGTCAGCATTGCGATGTGGACGAGTTGCCCTCGAGCCTCCTGGAGGAGCTTCAGAGACGCTGGCGGCAGCTGCTGGAGAGGCGTCAAAATATGGTGATCTAATGGGTTTCAATGTGGATGATCTGGGACTTTTTTGGGTGATTTCCATGTGGCCTAGAAAACAGCGGATCAGTGATAATGTTTGTGGATTGGGGATTGCAGATGAGGATTTTGACGGATAAATCGTGGTGGTTTTAGGCAGGCAGTTTATTGTTTGAGGATGATTTTTGTCTAACAAAATGGGTGTTTTATGAAAACAACCACTTTTTGATGGCATTTGATGTTTTTTTATGTGGATCAATGGGGATTGATACGCGGTATTTAAGGCTTAATTGAGATGATGTTGATTGACTATTTGGCAACTAACCTGATGTGATGCTACGTCAAGACTTCTGCGGTGGTTGCATTGCCTGCTAGCCCTCCAAACATGTGCAAGTATTACTTCAAGGTTTGCTCCCCCATGACCGGAACTCTTGCTGTCCCTCCGTGATCGCATTTTTGTTGTCATGTTGGTCATCCACCACTTCGGGGAGCATGGATTTTTTGACTGGAAACCAACAGGGAGATCCTGATGCCCCATAGGGATGGTGGTTGGTATATCATGAGGTGTTTTGTTTCTCCCGTATGTTCAAGACATACATGTATCTAATCTAATCTAATCTAACCTAAATCTAATCTAATCTAATCTATTCGGATCGATCGAATCTATTCTAATCTATCTAATCTATGTGTTTTTCACAACTGAGAGATAAGTTCGTTGATGACGCATCCCTTCTGTGGACTATCACCTACCAGGCGCATCATCGAGATGCAGGAGAAGGCAGCCAAAGTCACCGTCTCCACCAACGAAGGGAGCTGCGAGTTTTCACCACCAAATATGGGAAGATCCTCGAGATGGAGGTTTCCAATCCATGCGGGGACCATATATACTGTATGTATATAATTATATCATATCCTTCCACAGAAACAAACAAACAGATCAGTTATATGGAGGTTTCCTGAAAACGGGTGTACCCCTAGTTATCATCCATTTATAGATGGGATTTTCCGTGAAATAAACCATCCAGCAATCTATTGGGGTACCCCCATGACTTAGGAAACAGATCTTGAAGAGATGGACAGGTGAAATGTATCACGATTTGAGGTGAGGTGAGCGGTGACCTTTCGATCTGGGGCTCTTAGATTTTAAATTAACGATTTAGATATAATAATGCACATTTTAGACAGATCTTGATATTGCATATACAGGATTATACAGGATTTAAATGTGTGTTTTTCTCAATGATTGTATATGACTGATTTGTGCTGTGGCCTATACGGATTTTTCTTCTAGTCTTTGTAAACAGATTCCAAAAGTGATTAAACAAACTGTAGAGGGACGTCCACTTCCAGTCCTTGATAGAGTTGGTTAATGAGGTATCCAACATGTTTTTGGCCCATCAGCACCTGTTTCTGCCAAAACACTCAATGGTCTTGCCTCTCAAATGCCATGGCTTGCAAGGGTGTATATGATCTCCCCAGAATTGGCTTACTTACTTTGTTCAATTGTCTGATGTTGTTTACTGTAATCATGTTCAGATTCACATGTAAACTGCAAAATTAAGGAGGTACAGTAATCATTATTTGATCAACAATCCGGGAGGAGAAAAAAAGGCATGCGGCATGTGTTTGCATTATGTTGGTTGTTTGACACATACAACACTCTTAGACCCTGCATACATTTATATGGATCTTGATCTAACTGTATATTACTTCGACATCACTGTAAATGGTGGTTACTATTCGGTAACTATCCCAAAATGAATTTATATCGGGTTGGTGAATTAATAGAATTTGTTCAATGAATAACATTCAACGATTTTTTCCCTCATTATATAATATGCCCTTGATCTCCCTTAATCTGTTATTAAATCCCATGCTCAGTCCACTGATTCTTTGATTGTTGGTTTGGTTTGTACAAATAGAAGGCTATATCATGTTATATCATGTGATATCAATCATCAGTTCTATATACTATATATATATATATATACTGTACACGGTATTATACGGTATCATATCCTTCCATAGAATCAAACAGATAGATCAGTTATATGGAAGTTTCCTGAAAATGGGTGTACCCCCAGTTATCATCCATTTATAGATGGGATTTTCCCTGAAATCAACCATCCAGCTATTGGGGTACCCCCATGACTTAGGAAACCTCCATGAACAAAATCAGTCGGGTGGCCCCAGGCTGGGCTTGACCCCCCGGCCGCCCTGAACCTGGACGTCGCTCGGATCAAGCTGTCATCAAACATATGGGTGCCATAAATGGGTGATGAACATGGTTGGTTTATAATATTCTATAATGGAAAATCTGATTGAAATGGATGATAACTAGGGGTACCTCCATTTCAGGAAACCTCCATTTTTTGGATCACATCAGTGTCACCTAACTGCATTATTTGGATAATCGAGGCATCGCATGATTTGATGCAGGGCATGTGGGCTTGTCCGAAAAGAATGTACCCTCAAATCCCATGACTTGCAAAAGATATTTTCCCTCAACAAAATCTAACTATTTTCGGGTATATCCCAGTTTCAGTCCCATCCATATGGTTGTGTCTTCAGATGAGGAACACCTAATTTTTAATCGGGACAATTACGATTAATTAGGTTTCATTTTTGTTGGGTACCCAAATTTCCAGAAAACATATAATCACTGTTTGAATGGGAATCAGCCATTGTTTAGATGGATATAAGATGATATAAGTTGATATAACTGTAAAATTCGGTCATGTGGAACGGCCCTGTTCCATTTTGAAAGGATCGATGAGTAAAAAGCAAGAACAAGGATTGGAACAACCCACCCAAAACAGTGGGTTGATCAACAAACATGCCGGTGTCAACCAACAAGCATTGTGGTGGTTGACCAATATATTACATGGATAATTTCATGATTTATCATTATTCAATCGAGAACAGAAACCATGTTGGACGCCGTGTTTTAGCCAGACATGTGGAAGTCAGCGACACGATCTAGGGCTTGACCAGCAAGTATTTATCGACGGGAAAACCCTCGTGTGACTGGTATAAATGATGTGATGGGATAGAGATGTTTTTGGTGCTGTTCAGGAATCTTGTCTGACCATGTGTAAAAAAAATAAGTATCATATATATATATTTCATGGTTAGTCTGGGTAACTATCCCAAAGCGGCCATATATATATACATATATTTAATTGAGCCAGATAATTCAGATAAATCACATGATCTTTTGAAGGATGACTTTTAGTGAATTTAACATCAGGAACAATCTCATATATTATTCACAGTGTGTAATTAAAAAAAACATGTCAATATGTTTTGTTGTGGAAACACATAGAACAAAATAATGATACGTGGGCATTATGTTGGACTCGTAATTCCTAATTCCTTCCCCCGTTGATTATAAGCATCCCCATCAAACATGCTTCAAACATTGTGATGAGATGGTTGATCCCCATGTTAAAAAGAGTCAATCGCAAAAATCCACCTCGTTGTGATGGGATAAATCCTAGTGTTATCACTTACTTGATGGTTAAATCATGTTAAATCATGTTAAATCCTCAATTAAGTGATTTATCCATCAACTAAGTGAGAACACTAAGTGATGGTTAGTGTCGTTGATCCCCCATCTTGTTGTCACTGTCTTCTCAAGTCCTTCCTGTGTCTTCTCAATTTCGCACAGGCGCCCGAGCCGCAGCGAGCGATAAAGAGCACTCAGATCCCTCTGGCGGATGAAGGCCGGCAGTGTGGCAAAACACGGGGGAACATTGGAACTGAAGCAACAAAAAATGTGCGGGTTGGTGGTTTGGAACATTAATTTGAATGAAATTTAATTTTCCATATATTCGGAATAATGAGTTGGTGGTTTGGAACATGAATTTTATTTTTCCATATTTTGGGAATAATGATCCCAACTGACTTTCATATTTTTCAGAGGGCTTGAAACCACCAACCAGAATGTGATCTTAAAAAATGGTGATGTAACCCATGAAAATGGTGATGTAACCAACGAAAATGGCGATGGAACCAACGAACATGGCGATTTACCGACCTGGGTTTGTCCGAAAATTGTGGGAAGCCCCTAGGCCCTAAACCCAATGTTTCCATCATAATTTTCCCTTTGGAATGGCTAGAATCTGGAACTGGTGGTATACCCCATTTCCAGACACAGCCACATCATCGCGTGTTTATCATCATGTACCATTGGTTAATAAGTTCAATAAGCCCAGTGAAGCAATGAAATCATGGGAAACAAAAACTCCCCAAAAGCGAGTTCTAGTTCATATCCGATGTCATGTCCAATGTGAGGTCCCCAAGGCACCGATGACAAAAACGATGCACAAAAAAAGACTGGCGATGATTTACCCCCACTTTGGAAAACCTCCTAGTATGATTAGTACTAGATTCAATCTCATACCCTATATATACCCTATTTATATACCCTATATATATATATCTCTATCTGGTTGGTGGTTTCAAACATTGCTTTTATTTTCCATAAAATAATCCTTCCCATTGACTAATATTTCCATAATATATGGGATAATCCTTCCCATGGACTATATAATATTTTTCAAGATGGTTAAAGCCACCAAGCAGATATTGTCTTTTATCATATCCCATATGTTGATTTTTTTCTATCTTATATCCCATATATCATCTATATGGTACATGGGCTCTAACATAGATCCCATAGATTTCCCATCTGTTTTCCCGCTGATGGGTTAACACCTATGATTGCTATATTTTTGGGGGAATACACATCCATCAGTCCCAGCCATTAAGGAAACCTAGGTACCATCAATGGCCATTCCAGGAACCCAACTTGGAGGTACGTACCATATACAAGGCCTAATTTTCAGGCCAATTTTTCAGGGGATATACCCCCAATTTCTATGGCCTTATATGGTACTAACGTACCTCCTTTTTAGGATCCTGGAATTCACATACCAGGAGTTTGACTTACCCGGCCTCGCGCCGGGTGAACCGGGAAGGTCGTTTGGGCTTCGAGTTGGACGACACATGTGAGTTGGTGGTGCCAACTGCAGCCCTGGAGGAGGCCAAAAAAAGCTTCCGTTGATGGGTGAAGATGGTCTTTTATTGGGATGTTGCTGGTTCAAGGTTTAACAGCCATTAAGGAAAATGTGGGAATTATACACGACCTGATTTAAATATTATTTAAATGGGATTATTTTTCTCCGTAGTAGGAATATTCACTAACCAAGCAGCAGAATGGGATGGGAGGTGTTGGTATTTTTAATGCGACGTGGGTTTATCATTCAATTCCGATTTTTCATCATTTCCACTTACAATGGTTATAAGTTATAACTTATAACTGCGGGTATCCGTAGTTATCCCTAGTTACCTAGCTTCAGACAAATCCATACATTTATACATCAGGATCATATACATACGTACGTACGTACGTACATACATCCGTACATACAGACAGACAGACAGACGGACATACAGACACACAGACATATAGAGACATATAGAGACATATAGAGACGTATAAAGACATACATAGACATATATAGACATATGGACATATATAGAGACACATAGAGACATACACAGACATATACAGACATATACAGACATATACAGACATATACAGACATATAGAGACATATGCAGACATATACAGACATATACAGACATATACAGACATATACAGACATATACAGACATATACATACATATACATACATATACAGACATAGACATGCATACATCCATGCATGCATAGATACATATATAGATATATAGATGCAAAGATAGATAGATAGATAGATAGATAGATAGATAGATTGGTAGATGGATAGATAGATAGGTAGGTAGATAGATAGGTAGATAGTTAGATAGATAGATCGTTAGATAGATAGATAGATAGGTAGGTAGGTAGATGGGTAGATAGATACATAGATACATACATAGAAAGATAGATCGATAGATACATGGATACATAGGTACATAGATACATACATAGATAGAAAGATAGATCGATAGATCAATAGATCGATCGATCTATCGAGATACATACATACATAACAAAACTTAACATAACATAACATTACATTGCATTCCATTACATTAAATAACATTACATTACATACATAGATACATAGATACATAGATACATGGATACATGGATACATGAATACATAGATACACATTTACATAGATAGATAGATAGATAATTAGATAGATAGATAGATAGATAGATAAATAGATACATACATACATACATACATACATACACACATACATACCGGAACATGGATGTAATGTGTTTCTTTATTGATACATATGGAAAAAAATGTATTCCTTTTTTAACTTTCGGGGCATCTGGAGACAGAGACCTTGGGCCGTGGCGATCCCTCAGATTGGCGCATCAATGGATTGTGGAAGCCCACTGCAGGATTGTCCATTAGAAACAACCCAGCTATTTGGATATGTTGTGACTGGGCCAGGCCCAACGAGGCTTCCCAGAGGTGCCACTTCTGGCTTTGCCTCCCAGCGAGGTGGGCCCAGCAAGGGGTAACAAATGCTGGAGGTGAAGGGGTCATTTATCTGCCATGATCATATATATATATAATATTATGTATATCATATGTATATATTTACACATGTTTATGTGTTTATTATATATGCATCTATATACATGTCGTAGTATGATACACTATATACATGCATGTACATATACATATTCGTGCTTAGGGACAAAATGTTGGTGTCATTTTTTTTGTTTACCGTGTCTAATCATGGGATGAAAACTTTTTGGAGTATCCAAGCGGCGACTTTCCGGACTGCTCTTGGCTGGTCTCCTCAGCACATCGTATATCAAAGAGTTGTTTCAAGGGACAATTTCCAAGAAATCATGGTTGTTGCACATTGCTCATTTCCTCAAACTATGGGTCACCATTGGGTCCTAAGAAATGGTATGTTGTTATATGAAATCCCCGACTCCCTTAGTATTGAATCAAACTAAATTACAACATGTTACCAAATTTGACCCCCTTGGAATTGTTGGTCGGCAATCTTGACAAATTACAATCATTCAAGCAGCTAAAAAATTCGGCATTTGGACTGTTACCCCCCACTAAGCATCATCTCAGTGACGCCGCGACGTGCGGTTGTGCTCAACGATATAGATATTCCCATGTCTGATGGTTGTAAACCCTTTGTAATTCCTAATTTTCCAACATCTCCATTTTTTAGTAGTTACAGTTACTGTAACACATCTTAAAACCCAGCGTGCCATGGATCCCAGCGCCGGCAGGCCCTGCCCGCGCTGCCCTTGGCCGCGCCCGCCGCGCCGGCTCCGGCGCCGGCGCCGGCGCCGCCCACACCGGCCACGGCGCCGCCGACGCCGGCGGGACGAAGCAAGAGGAAGAGAGGTGGAGGCGACCCCAGCGGTGTCATGATAGAAACAACATGGGAATAGCAATATATAGAATTTTATTACTGTACGTATGTATAATATAATCTGATATAATATAATATGATTTGATAATATTATAGTATAATATAATTTGATATATAATATTATATTATATTATATTATATTATATATATATTATAGGGATATAATGTAATTCTAGAGGATCATAGGGATAATTTGATTGTGTTTGATTGTCAGAGGAGAATCTATGAATTCATGGGAAATCTTGCGGGAAATCCCTATGATTTTCCGGACAATTGAGGCAAAAACCATGTTTTTTTACGGTAATTTTTGGGCGGATAATCAACTAAAACCACTTCTTGAACACTAATCAACTAAAAACTGCAAGGACCCTAACATTGGGAATGTATACGTCAGGAAACCGCAATGACCAGTTTTTTTTTTCGAACTGAAACGGTCCATAAAATGGAGGGCTAACCAACCGAAATAGAGGTCATTTGGATTCCAGGTATTACACGGATAGAATATCGTGACTCCAGCTATTTTGATGTAAGCTACATTAGATTCCACAACAGCCAAGCAAGACTGGATGGTGTGTTTGATTTTTTTCAACCTTTAGCTTGATCCAAAATGACTCATATTCTTGGGATTGCTGGGAACCCGGGAGATTGACCATAGCTCATAAAAATTTCACAGGTTAAGGGGTTTCTTTCCACGCTTCCGGCTTCGCCAGGTCGTTACATCTTAGTTTTTGCTGATGAAATCCCAGTTTTTGCGACGATTAATTCATTGTTTAAGTGCTAAGCCACCCATGATCATGATTAAGGTTTCAAAATTTTGATGGGGAAACTTGCAGTTTATGATGGCCAAACTCAGTTAAACTGTTCAACTCCCAAAGAAATCATGTTTCAATGCCCATTTCTGATGGTTAAACCATGTTAAACCTCCCAAATTGCCGCCATCCCAGGTGTCCCAGGGACCCCGGCAGCCACTACGCCTGGTGCTTCCAGCATTGCGCCGATGTCGCCGCTGCCGCCACCATTGGCAGTGCTGAATGCGCAGCAGTCCCTTGGTATTAAAACTTTTCACTGCGTTGTTTAATGGGGATTTCGTACATAAAAAAAACAAATCATAAACAAAACAAACATGATTTTAAGCATCAAAACAAATCAAAACCATGAAAGAGATAGAGATACACCGGGATAGAATTGAGAAATGCTGGTTGGTTGAAGAGTAGTTCGTGATTTTAATATTGGTTTGAACCATCAAAATATGGGGATACAGTTGGATATAAGGGATAATGACTGATTGTTTGATTTATTGATTATATTGGGATGACACTAACCAATATAATGGGGAACATCACCATCCATGAACTGGAAATCCTTTTCTTATAACGGAACAACACCAGGTTTTGAACACTGCTCGACTGGATTTATTTTCCAACGAACATGGGGATTGACCTATGCAACCGAAATGAGAGGTTTTGAGATAGAAAACTAACAATGGATATTCAGGCGAACGATAATATACCTATCAAACTGATCTGAAAGTGTGGAACTGTTTTTTGAATCCCAACTAGTCCAATCTATTTAAAGACACCTTGGTATGAGCTTCCAAATATGGTATGTGTTTTTTTTTGTTTTTGGATTAAAAAACAAAGATATAGCAAGGTAAACATGCACTATTTTCCAACACGAACGAAGATTTAACTAGCTGAATTTATCGAGGATGCTCACCAAGAAAACATCTGATTCTAAAGATGGGACCTTTACCAACAGAAATGGGTTATGTAAATCAACAATAGGATTTAACAAACAAACCTGGTATTTTACAGACAAAAAATGGGCATGGAACTGTACCAAAATGTGATGATACTGATGATATAATTAGCCACAAACAACAGGTGGTTAACAAAGTGAAACGCTTGCCAGCAGGAGTGAGGATCTATCAAAATGAGGCGTGGATTCAACTGCTTGGAACGTGGCTTTACTGTACAAACAAATGTTTGGAAGTTTGGATTGAACCTGGAAAAGCATGGAACAGATCCTTCGGCAACGACAATGGGATGTTGAACCAACAAAGATGACGACGACGATGATGATGAGGATGAGGATGAGGATGATGATGATGATGATGATGATGAGGATGAGGATGAGGATGAGGATGAGGATGAGGAGGATGAACATGAGGAGGATGAACATGAGGAGGATGAGACAATGATGATGATTATGACGGTTATACATGACGATGATGATGATTATGATTATGATTAATTATGATTATAATTATGATTATGATGTCGCCAGAATAACAAGCTGTAACAATGGGATACCAATCGAGTTTTTGTTTGGTGGTTTCAATATGTTGGCAACAAATACCAGGGTGGTTTCTATCCCACATAATTAAATACATATATATATGTATACATACGTGCACATCTACATATACATAATAGGAGCCGACGAAAAGATGGACAGTGACATTATATTATTCACATAGTGATAAAGGTGTTTTACTGTGTTTCTATCTTTTTGGGGTTTGCTACATATATATATATATATATTATGTATATATATATATCACCCATGAATCATCATGAATCCAACTGGGATATGATATGGTTAGCCACTTACTGATGGCCTTGACCTGAAGAGGTCCTTGTCGCAAAAGCAGGCGCAAGAGGAGCGGTGGAGACCGGCGGTCTGCTTGTGGAGTTCCAGACCAGAGATGATTTCCCATGTTGACTGATGTAAGTCACGATTTTATGAGTAAATCATATTGTGTAATTGTTGTGTAATTGTGATAAATCGCTGTAAAATAATGACAAATCACTGGAAAATGATACTGGAAAATGATGATATACCATAAATATATATATATATATATATCCATATTGTCTTATACCATAAGACTGGTGTAAAACCTTTGGTTTTAGTTCCCGGTGGCATGTGAAAATCTCACGGTAACCCCCTCGGTGTCATCTTCCCATGGCTGGGAAATCTCAGAGATTTCGCATGTCAAAACCTGCAATATTGATATGACAACATATATCTCTGGGTAAATTATAACGACCTCACTGCGACCTCACTGGTTTAATATGGTTTAATATGGTTTAATATGGTTTAATATCTGGTTGGTGGTTTCAAACATTTTTTATTTTCCATAATATATGGGATAATCATGGCTGGTGGTTGGTGCTTTGGAACATGGCTGGATTATTTTTCCATATATTGGGAATAACGATCCGAACTGACTTTCATATTTTTCAGAGGGGTTGAAACCACCAACCAGGATATGAATATTATGATAGTTAGATATGGCATGAAATTAGACTATTTTAAAACTAGAGGCTTTCTGCATAATTTATACCCACTAACCAACTATTTAAATTTCTATTCATAAAATACGTATGATTTCAAGTGATGTGTTTCTTATTGTTTTAATGTTTTTTTTGTTTGTTTTCATATGGGCAAATTAAATGCGACCGAAGCCTGGCGAATGGTAGAGGAAACAAAGCTATGGATGTTGGGTGAATCAGTTTGGTGATTAGCATTTGGTAATCAAACGTGGCTAGCTAGAAAATTCATGACAATTCCCTATAAATGTAGGTTTTACTGGGAAAATGATTTACAATGCAGGTTTTTCCTTAGCTGTAGCTATGTTCGGTCTTTGAGCAGTTTTCGAAGCCATGGGCCATGGGAGGTTCGATGATTTTCCCATCGCAAACTGACACAGTGTTAGATTCCCAGAGGGTAAATCTTGTTACCATAGTCCTCATGATCAATGGATTGGTTCAAGGGAAAATCGAAACTGGAAACCATCGATTTTCCCATTCAATACCTGGTCTTCCTGACAATTTTCCCCGAAACCAATCCATTGACATGATGTGCAACAAACAAATTTCTGATTGTTTGGAATGATTGCAATCGGCTCAGAGGAATTCACCAGCCATAGTCATGCTTGAGATTGCTTGTCAGGCGACAACTGGTCCAAACTTGGCAGGCAACCATAGTACAGTGTACAAATGTGCATTTTTACCAGCATTTGTCCTTACTGTGGATGGAAGAAATCCTGCACCACCTTGGATGGTTGAAACCCTATAAATACTGGGATAAACCATCTACCAACTGGTGCAGGATTTCTTCCATCCACAGTACCACTGAAACATTGAAGTGTTAAGATTTTTTAAATAAATATACCGGTAGCATGGTAGACAATGCCATTGAAAATTGATAGAACTAGTTCGACAACCCACGCGTAGATCACGTTTTACCTGGCCGGCGCCTTCTGGGAACGACAGTCCGAAACGACAGTGTCATCAGTTTTCCATAGTTTTCCCCATTCAGATGAGGACATCTAGCTAACTGACATGGGAAAATCGATTTTCCACCATGAAGTTGGGGAAATTGAGGATACCCTCTGGTAATTTAACGTAGCTATTGAAAATGGCCATAGAAATAGTGAGTTTTCCTATTAAAAATTGTTATTTTCCATAGTTACGTTAAATTACCAGAGGGTATACCTAACTGACCCAAAAAAGACCCGACAGACCCAGGAGGATGAACAATTTGCAGGTTGCTTCGAAGATGCAGAGGCCCCTTTTTTGTTGGTGAAATCTTGCGAACCTCCATAAAACAACTTGGGTAGACAAGTCGATAAAACTATATATATATATATACAGAGACATACATATACATACATATACATACATATACATACATATACATACATATACATACATATATACATGTATTATTATATATATACATATAATATGATATCCCAGTTTCTGGGTGGCGAGATGCCTATTTTCGGTGTATTTTAATATACCCCCTGGCAATCGTAACGTGGCTGGTTAAAATCTCCATTTAGTTCGATGATTTCCCAGCGAATGTCCAGGAACTGAGGAGAAGATATCCTCAAAACGCTGGGAAACAGTGATGTGAAGTACCCTCTGGTAATTTAACATAGCTATTGAAAATCACCATTTTTAATGGGAAAATCCACTATTAATGGTGATTTTCAATAGCTATGTTAAATTACCAGAGGGTAATGGTTTTTACATTCCTTGAACGATGGTTTATGATGATTTATTATGATATAATCATGTGAACGTTGGTGAATGAAGCAACTTTGGCGAAGTTGGTTCTTGGAAAGTCCCTCTGAGCTGTCTCCAGCAGTAGCTTTGGTCCCTTAGCTTGTGTCAAACGTTGAGACTAGTTGACAAAGGCTGCAAAATCAGGATGTGAAGCCGAGATCAAGAAACTGGGTACTGAAGATTCTCCAGGTACCTCCAGTTTCAGTATGCTGAAACATCCATTTGTAGAGGTCAAACATGAGCCTTAAGCTAGCTTGGTTCACTCAAGTTAGACCGAATTGTGAACTGCTTTGATGTGGTCAGTGTTTACGCATGACTCAAACATGTTTTCCCACAGAATTGGATGACGTAGTACACCCAGAAGCCATCACCACCCTAATCAAATCTTGATGCACCAGAAATGGGCAGGATGTACTAGAAATCGGTGATACACCCTCCCCAAGTATTTCCAGTTTTTAGCTAAGATTGCACTTCATTACCAATAAGCCAAACAGAAGAAACCTGTTGATCACGCCTCAAAGCTGGTTGATGTTCATGTAGTCCAGAAGTTTTTTCGATGGGTTTAAAGGACCAACATCAGGAAAAAGGCATTCCCCAACTTAAACTAGCAACTAGTGTTTCTGCTAAACTATATAAACATCTTCTAAACTAAAACTTTAAAACACTAGTAGATATCGATATCAACAAGTTATATCATATAATATAAAACTATTTTGCCATACTGTGCCATATTTAATATCCAATTATTTTGCAAATAAATATTGCCATTGGCCCAGAATTATCAACCAATGACTACAACATTCACTCCAAATGTTTAATTATAGTGACAGTTATCGATATATCCAATGTTACACATCATAGATATAATATACCATCAATGATACATGTCTTGGGATAGTACATTAGATATTTATTTTAGGTTGTATCTATAATCGTTTATATGAGATATACCATCTGTTGTAATTCAACTGCCATAAATGTTATACATTAGATATACGAGCTCTGGTAATGACTAACGTAGCTATTGAACATGGCCCATTGAGTTCATTGAGTTCATTGATTTACCTATTAATAAATTAACACGTGTGTTTTTCCATAGCTATTTTTGTATGTTTACCAGAGTGTATTTCCATTAAATCACCATTAAATTCCATTAAATCACCATTAAATCACCATTAAATTCCATTAAATCACCATTTTTCTTATATTAAATCACCATTCAATCACCATTTTTTCTATAATTTAACAGAGGGTATATCCAATCTTGCCACTGGGATAGCGCTGCCTTTCAGGTCATCGTGGCGGCGAGCGCGGCGAGCGCGGCTCCGAAGGCCTTCGGCCAGGCGCGGTGATGGTGGTTTCAATGGGCATGTCATCGGGACATATGGGCAAAAACCATTCAAAAACACATGAAAAACCATGAACAAAAACATGAAAAACCCTAGGGTAAACTTCCATAGATGTGGAAAACACATGAAAAAACATTTTGCTTGAGACACCATAAGTTTTCCATATCTTTTTGCGTGTTTTCCCTAGGGTAATGGGATAATCATGATCAGTTGAGAACTATGGCTGCCCCAAGCCCAAAAGGATACATACACATATATAATCATATATATATATATGTATTACATTACGTTTAAACACCCCTACTTCAGTAGGCTTGCTTTTTTTTCTTTGTGGGTTAATACAGCCACCTGAGATGGCTCATGGACGTTGACCCCAACCCCAAACGCCGAGCTCACCGAGCTCGTCAGGCTGGCGTGGCGGACACAGGTGGGAACGCGGTGTTTTTGGCCGTTCAGCTGGAGAGAAACATGATGGATTTCACCAACACAGGCGATATGAAGGTTTTTAGACTGGGGAGTTTAGTGCGGAGATTTACCAACTTGTTCAACTTGACATGAAGAAAACCCTCTGGTAATGACTAACATAGCTCTTTTTTACATGGCCCAGTCGAAATAGTTGATTTTCCCATTGACAATGGTGATGTTCCATAGCTATGTTGGTTTACCGGAGATTTAGGCATTTTTTCAAGTGGGGGATGCAACTGAGGGCCACCATGCACTGGAATGGGACCCTGAAAACACAGAGAAACCCATTCCCTCCGGTACTCGATACCTGAGAATGAAAGTTCCTCCATGTCCTATCCAATAGTTATATGGCAGTGTGTCAAAACCAATAGTACCCCTGGGGAACATCAAAATAGCTGGGATGTATGGATGTTCATCCCATTAAAAATGGTATTAATAGGTATTGATCCATAGCCATATAGCACTTACTTGATTTTGCTTCAAAAAAGATGACACAATGGGTTCAGTGATTTCCCTTTCCATTGTCTCATTACCTGTGAGTAAACCCCGAACATCGAAACATCCATCATCACAAAATCAAAATACAATTCACCTGTTGTGGAACGGTTCCAGTGTTTGTTTGATAGGCATTCCGGTTGAACAAATTGTGAATTATGTCTGTCTATATGTGGAGAAGAGCCTTGGTTGATCAAGAGATGGACCTTCTGAGCCCTGATTCTTCAACCGAAATGATGGTCAGGGGAATCGGAATCATGTCCTTAAATATGTACATAAATAAGGGGGTTTCCTAGAATAGGGATACCCCTAAAGCATCTATTTTAATAGGATTTCCATTATAAACCATCCATTTTGTGGTACCCCTATTTTGGGAAACCTCCATATGTGTATATGTATATATACCATAATAGTATTTATATATATAATATAATATAATATTATATATATATATATACATATTACATATCATAATCCCAAAGAGTCTTGGTATATTACACATACATATTAATTATATTAATGTGGGTAAAACAATGCTTTTTTAACCATCCTCCAGTCATCCTCCATTTTTCATAGCTTTTTCAACGATCAACCTATCCCATATCGCCGCTAGGTGATGGTTCCGGCTCCGAGCTGGGCTCCGACTTGGATGACGCGGCTCGGATTCAGAAAAACATGGCCCAAAAATATATGGACAAACCGATAGAAATGGAGGTTTAAAAAAGTGAACACCTGTCAATTAAGTTAAGAAAGGACGGCCTTTTTGGGGGTGATAACCTAGGAAAAAAAAATGGTTTTCATAGGAAAATTCTGTAGAAATGAAGGTGTAGATGGAAACATCATTGGACCAAATGTGGTATTTGCCAGGAATGTTTAATTACCAGAAGGCATCCGTAAGTGCGGCGATCACCCCTGTTGCTGGTGACCGTGAAGCAATAGTGTTTTTGTTTATGAAAAACAAGCGTCCAAAAACTTGCAAATGATGGGAATTTCACCAAGAACAATGGTGATTTTTGGATGGTGGTAGAATTGGATATGGAGCACCTAGTGACCTCAGTGGCCGAGGTTACTTACAGTTGTGTTGGTTCAATTTGTCCAGGATGCTGCGCGTTTTCTATCGACTCACAACCGGGCCATTTCAGAGTAAATGTTGGTAAATAGACTATACATGGGGACATGGAACATATGGGTAAATAAGATTATCCCAACATTTTAGTGATGCAAAAAATAGGTTGTTGTTAACTTCAAATAAGACATGTCTGCACGCATGTGCATTGAAATTGTCGTTGAAACATGAAACATGAAGCACAGGTCATCAAGGTAATCGAGTAAGTCCACAAGGCATATTGATCTTTAGACAGTTGCCGGAGAAACACCCAAATGGATTCAAATGGTGGCAACTATATTTACCTCAGGAATCCAATGTGTGTTGTGACATTATGTTTTGGGTATATCTGGGGTTCCAATCATTACCATAACATGCATGGTATTGGCCTTGCGTACAGTATATGTTGAAATACTATCCCCCCCAAAAAAAAGTACTCAAAATTTGGATGTCATGTGAGATATCGTAAATATCCTGCATTGTATATATATGTATATAAATTATGTATATATATATATACATTATATTATATATATATATATTATTTTTTTTTAAAGATATCCTTTCCCGGACTTCATGTCACCAAACGATGCTGAGATATTCGCCTAACATCTTCGGGGATCAATGGATTCCATGTTGGATGATCGGGCAGCGGTTGAATACCATGTGTTGATGGTTATTTAAATCCCTTTTTTAACATGACATTCTGATTGGTGGTTTCAAACATGAATTGTATTGTCCATTTCATCAACTGCGATGTATTGGGATGTCATCCTTCCCATTGACGAACTCCATCATTTTTCAAGATGATTAAAAGTTAAAAACCACCAACCAGCATTAGATGTTCATGTTCTTGATGGTTCAATTGTTAAAGCGTATATTGGTAATCCCTTCCCCTAAGATTTTCCAACGCGCAATCTGGGTCTCCGGCAAAGGATCGATTCATGTTGCGCTTCCGCTTTGGAATCTATAATTATACCATCTGGTTATTTAACATAGCCATGGAACATCACCATTTTTAATAGGTAAACCATCTATTTCTATGGGCCATGTTCCATGGCTATGTTAAATAACCAGAGGGTATATTGGAGGGAATGGGATTGTTTAGATTTCAATCTCCCATCTTTTCTAGCAAAATCCCTGTTTTTGTGCAGGTTCAATCCTAGTTTGGCCGTTTTAATCCCAGTCAACCCCCTGGTTTTTTTTTCACCGGCATAGATGTGGATAATAAAGCATGAAAGTACCCTCTGGTAATTTAACATAGCTATTGAAAATGACCATAGAAATAGTGGATTTACCCATTGAAAATGGTGGATCTTTCCATATGTTTTGGTATGTTTACCGGAGGGGATATCATTTTCCGAATAGGTTTCACCATGGGTTTCCCAGATCTCCATGGGGGAACTCCCAGTTTTCATCAATCACGGCATCCACCATAAAGGTGCGATGGTTTGCCAAGCTAGAAGCCTCCATTTAGTGAGATGTCCGCAATCTTTGATTACTGGATGTTAAGTGATCAACATGCCCATGGAAAATAGATCCAAAAAAAATAAGACAATTATGGTAATTAGATCTAATATGGGATATCTTGCCCACCTAATTCATATAATTAATCTCTTTGTGTCTGAAAATGGGATAAGTCAATTTGCGTCAAAGAGATGATGTCTCATAAGTCCTATATTCTTATCATCGTATAATATGGGATGATACCCTCTGGTAAACTAACATAGCTATGGAACATCACCATTTTGAATGGGTAAATCAACTATTTCCAACGGCCATGTTCAAGTTCGCAAACTGTAAACGTCATTACCAGAGGGTAAGCCCCCATCATTTCATCATGTCTGGGTAAATTCTAACGACCTCACTGCGACCTCACTGCGACCTCACTGGAATCATGGTTAATAAGGGGAATCATCCCAAATGGCCTTAATTCAGGTTTGTGAATTATTACAATTTGCCCAGATCATTTGATAAACCCATTGATAAACCCAACATTTTCTCAACATGTTCCCATCATTTTGAATAAGTCAATCCCATTCTGTGTTTGAATCCCAGGACGCGGAGCAAGAGCCCAAAGCTCTGGTTTTCACCAAGGCCGGCCGTTTTGAAACTCGGTGGAAACAACGACTTGGCATAGCCTTGGTGATCTGCCAACCATGTTTTTTGTTTGGTATATATTTATAACATTTGATAACTGGGGATATTCCACAACTGAGCAAACATGGTGGTTTTTGACTGAAGCTTCATGGAATTTCATGATGTTTTGGTGTTGATTTATGCAACATACCAAGCAAAACATGATTTACCCTCTGGTTATTCAACATAGCAATGGAAAATGGCCCATAAAAATAGATGGTTTACCTATTAAAAACGGTGATCTTTCTAGTTAGATATCTTAAATAACCAGAGGGTATAATTAGTCGTTAACTAACAGTCCGACCCTGTGCAAACATGGGGGGTTGGAGACTACCGTCCAACACTTCGATGCTGTCGAAAATGCCTACCCGGCCTGGTAATGACGTTTGCCGTTTGCGAACTTGAACATGGCCCAGTCGAAATAGTTGATGACTACCCAGCTATAAAATGGTGATGTTCCATATAGTTATGTTAATGTTAGTTTACCAGAGGGTAGGTCAAGTCTTTCGGAGTTGTTTTGGTCGCTTACTTTTCTGTTGTTTGGTTTACCTTGCAAAGCTTTCTGACATGTTACACAGCTAAGCGATGCTAAGGGTCAAGGTTGAGTTCGTCCTAGGTCCTATCCAATGTTTTCAGGGATGTTTTTACGTATCCCAAAGATTCCCAAAGACATCAACAGCCACATCCCGTTCGCAGCGGACGTAGACTTTTTTTCCCACACGTTCCAGTGTGTCACTGGTCTGAAAATGGGGTACCCCTAAATTCATCCACTGATTAAGCATCAAATGACATTAGGGTGTGTATTTTCCCTATTTTATAGTGATTAAATATTAATCCACTATCAGATTTCCTATCAAATGTTCGTTTTTTTTGGGGGGTGTGAAATTTTCCCTATTTTCAGACACTGCATAGATCATAAAATGGTCGGTTTTATGTCCCATGGTATGTTTTTTTTTTCACTTGCCATCCGGTGGCTAGCTGGGAGATCCCTGAAATGAATACCCTCTGGTAATGACTAACATAGCTATTGAAAATGGCCCATTTATAGTGGATTTTCCCAATAAATATGGTGATTTTCCATAGTTATGTTAGTTTACCAGAGGGTAAATAGAGTTTTTTTCATGGAGAATCAATGAACATCATCGAACCAACGATCGGGATTTTCCAGCCATTTTTGATGACACCGCAGGATAATTTTATCGGGATTTTTGCAGGACATCATAGGAAAACCCATTGGAAACCCATGGCTTTTGGTGGCCAAACCCCTGGGTTCTGGAGGGTACTTTGGGGTGCAGTTCTAGAAAACGCCCAACTTATGGTTTTTTTGCGGGGTTATATCATATCCCAACTTTTGCTTAGAATGTCCAATGGTTATATCATGTTATATCCCAACCTTATGGTTATATAAGTTATATCATGTTATATCCCATCTTTTTTCAGGTTATATCATCTATATATATATATATATATTATATATATATCATATCACAACTTATGGTTGGAATTTACCCTATTTCCCCCCCCCCCCAGCTGTCGCGTCTCACCGATCCCGCGCAGGTGGCCCGTTTGATTCGACTGCAAGAGCACTGGTCCTTGCGCCTCAAAGAGGTGACCCGTGGGACCCGTGGGATGGCGCATTTCGTGGTGTTTTTGGATAGTGAATTACCCTCTGGTAGACTAACATAACTATGGAAAATCACCATTTTTAATGGGAAAATCCCAGTATATCCTATTACCCTCTGGTAATGACTAACATAGCTATTGAAAATGGTGATAGAAATAGTGGATTTACCCAGCTATAAAATGGTGGATCTTTCCATAGTTATGTAAACGTTTACCAGAGGGTAATAGGAGATACTGGGATTTCATATGGTGAATTGGTGAATTTTCATGGCGCTGAAAAATGGTGATTGAATGGTGAAATCATGGTGAATTAATGGGATTTACTGGGTTTTCATGGTGAATTAATTGATTTATATTTATAGTTCCCTTTCAAGTGCATGAGGGGATTACAATTGCATTTCAGATTTTAAAACTCAACATCCGGCTTGCCAACATCTGCTTTGCAGATTTCTGAAGCCACAAAACCTGCCGCGGCATGACTTCTCAAGAATTGTTGACGAAGTCTAAGAGTGAGTGTAAAATATACCCTATGGAACCCTCTGGTAAACTAACATAGCTATTGAAAATGGCCATTTATAGTGGATTTACCCATGAAAAATGGTGATTTTCCATAGCTATGTTAGTTTACCAGAGCGTAATTTGGTTCCAGTTTATTCTTATTTTAGACTTATTTCCACGACTACAGTGTTATTTGATGATTGTTACCCGCGAAATATCGCCGGTCGATTGGAGATTTTGCCAGCACTGGAGAGCGACAACGGGAAGACGACAACTTCTGAAAATCTGTGGATTAGCTGACGGTGGTTGTCTGGTTTCTCAGGGGAATAGTATTGCAAATCCCGGTATTGATAGTATTGCATGCTGTGCAGCCAGCATTACCTGGGACTGGAATGATTTGCTAGACCGGGAAGAGTGATGTAATACAGTAACTGCTGCTCACAATGATCTTAAGAAATCGTGCGGCATTTGTTTGGATCAGTATTACAGATTAATCAGATTATCGCCAGACTATCACCAGATTATCCAATTCATTTGATCTGCAAATGTTTGGTTTATCCGAGGAGACTACACCAGTAAAAACCATTGGATTGATATAATTGTAAGCTATTTTTGTCACCACTCAAGAATTGTCACTGTTGTGTAAGCATGCACAACAAAAAACATGGTATGCTTCCTGTGTTGCAGCTAATGCATGCTAATGCATTATACACATCCATAAGATTCCAGAAGCATCCAATATTTCCAACATGTTCTTGTCAGCCAAACCATTTTTTCTTTTCACCTGCGGGTTCTCAAAACGGTGTCGAACTCCGCAGGGCGTGTTGAAAGTGAACGACATGGAGATTGTCTTTTCTGCTGGTTCTGTGCAATTGGACTTCCCTGAGGTCAGGGGAAATCTGCAAGTGGTGAGAGATCTATGGGGTTTAGGGGTGACTTGCTGCCTAGAATTGCTACATCTATGGTAATAAGCCCCATAGGTTGGGATATAACTCCTCTTTCCACGGTTATAATCTTATATGTATATACAATATACATATATATATATATATATATATTTATATATGTATATATATGTATATATATATATATATACATATATATATGTATATATTATATATATATATATATGTATATTATATATATATATATATTATATATATATATATATATCAGCTTAGAAACTGGGACGGCAACCTGCAAATTATATGACTGTTTTTCTCCGGCCAAGAATGGCCAGTGTATCAAACCGGAGAAGCAATGATAAACCATGGGATTGGATGGTGCAATGTAGTGCTCTCAAGATAGGTAGGTCGGTTTGTGTTCACCCATCCCACTATTTTATTATAATATGTTAGATAGTCACCATAAACACCCGACTAGCCAACTCAGCTAGGTAACCCAGCGTTGTTATAGTTGTAATAGCCATCATCACCATATAGTGACAATGTTGCTTTGTTTTTCATAATATATATATAATCACCATAATCAGCTATAGCGTTATCATAATCACCAATAAGTTGTAAGCACCATAAGTTGTATTATCATGTATTATCATTATATAATATAGTTGCTATATTTTGTATTGTATTATCACTATTATCACTATTATCACTATTATCACTATTATCACTATTATCACTATTATCACTATCAGCTATTATCACTATCAGCTATAGTTATTTTAATCACTAGTATAGTGAGTTTTCCCATTAAAAAATGGTGATTTTCTATAGTTATGTTAGTTTACCAGAGGGTAACCACTATTATAATCACATGTTGAAATAGCGAAACCACATCTTCCCCTTAGCCAACCGCAGAATATTTTGGGGCAACACCTTGGCACAGGATGTGAAACAGCGCGAGCCACCTGTGACGTTCAGATTTCAACATATTTCAACCACTTAAAGCTTGGATGGAAATTGGAATGTGTCCATCTTTTGATACAGATGGTATGATTATATATATCTATAATTGTATATATATATATGTATATATTATATATAATTATATATTTATTATGTGTATATATATATACACAATAATATTACATACATATATACATATATGCATACATAGCATTTACCATTATATATATATATACGCTAATTATAGATACAGTAACCAGCCAACACCAAATGCAGGCTATCAACGATTGGCCTGCCAAAATAGCTTGGGACAGGCTTGGGTATATGTCAGAAAGCAATAGCTGATTAAAAACAAAAAAGGACAACAACAACAACAACAGCAACAACACCACAACAACACATTGAATGGGCAGTGTTCAATCCCTCTTTGCTGGATGATTGGTTCGGGGGGTTTTACTATCCAATACATTGGGGATTGTCATTATCCATGAACTGGGAACCCTATGAACCAACCAGGATTAAATGGAAAGACATTCGAGTTTTAACCACCATAATCTATCACTTATACCACCAAGGTGTCCCTTGTTAAATCTTACACATGTACTGGTGGTTAAATCCCTATGGAATTTCTCATCAACCATGATCTATCCCTCATATCTTTGATAGTTAAAGCATCTTAAAACCCGATGTTTTTTTTAAAAAATACATATTCAAAAAACTCGATGAAAAACAGTGGTGACTTTCAACGGCGGATGGTTCCCCAGTTCGTCCGCGAGGCACCTGTAGCCCATGTCGCAGTTGAAGGAGGTGCAGTGAATGACGTCAGCCGGGGCTCGGGAGCTGTGGGCATGGAGCTCAGGGTGTTCTGGAATAATGGGCTATGATACATACCAGGTAATGATAGACAATGGGTCTCTATATATATATACATGTACATATAGACATATATACATATATATATATACATAATATATATATATATACATAATCACAGCCCCCGCCTTGTTGGCCAATTGAGATGCTTGACAGTTTATGTATTTGCATAGATGAGATGCTTTCACTGTCTTCTTATTTTTGGGTTTAGCAAATGTAGATGATGCTTAAACAGTCACATGGGGATTCAACATGTGGCAAGCAATCATACAATGTGATGCCCCCGTTCGATAGCTAAGTTGGTTTATAACTCCAATAACTATGGTTTATGGTACTTATAACGAACTAGTTACTGGGGCTTTTGTTAACCAACAAACATCACTGGGGGGCCTCACATTGTAGATATGTTGATGGGCTTCTGACGATCCCCACTTCCGCCTTGAATGGACCCATATATATGCACCCAGAGATATGACTAAGTTGCTTGCTGATTTTTCCCAGGCTTGGTTGAAGGCCAAATTCCAAGGAAAACCTGGAAGCAAACACCATGGTTTTCCTACACAATTTTCCCTAGATCAACTCATTGATTTCCAAGTTTGTTGATATTGGTTGACTATACCAGTCAACCACTGCTACTTTGGCGATTGAAATCCCATATGATTTTTCAGTCATGAAAAGAATTGTCGCCATGAGGTATCCCCAAACTCCAAGCAACCAGCTCCTTAACTCCTGAACATTGATTTTGTGGACGCATTGTCGCCATTGCTATTACCCGCCATACGTTTTGATTTTGTTGGACGAACATGTTTTACCACACATCCGACAATTGAACTGCAAACACTAGCTGCGACAAAATCAAAAACACCACCCTCCGGGAATCAAAACTTTTGTGGCAATTGAAAGTCCACCATTTACCCTCTGGTAATTTAACATAACTATGGAAATCACCATTTATAGTGAGTTTTCCATGAAAAATGATGATTTTCCATAGTTTTTTGTATGTAGTTCCATGTTCCTCCCATGAAAACCTCCATTTCGCCTCCGGGATTTCCCCACCTTTGACCGGAGACCGGAGTCTGTCCAGGTGCGGGACTGTCCTTGGTGCCGAGCAAAAGTCCGCGGGAACTTGGAAGGTGACCATTTTCCCATGGAAAATCACGACATTTTGAGGTCACGGGCCATGGCTTCCGCTATGTTAAGAATTGCTGGAGTGCAATTGAAATAAATCATACCCTCTGGCTATTTAACATAGCTATGGTATAGATGATCCATTTAGTTTGATGGTTTACCTATTAGAAATGGTGATTTTCATGTTGAATAACCAGATGGTAAATAAATAGGATATATTTCACATGGGATTTCATATAGATGCTTCATGATTGGGGGAAAAATGGCTTTGTCAATATGGTATCCCCGTCCATCCACAGCTTTTGAACATTGGAAAATTTCGAGATGTACCCGATGTTCAGACAACCCCCAACTGGAATAAGGGACAAATGGATCTACATGGCCAATGGGATTTTTTTGTTTTTTTCAATCATTTTCGCTTTTTTTTTGCGGATTCTTCATGACAATTCCGGTGTATTTTGGGTGATTCAACCAACCTATTGGGAATATAAATGTGAGGCCCCCAAGATAGCTAAGTTGGCTTATAACTCCAATAACTATGGTTTATGGTACTTATAACTATAGTTACTGGGGCTTATAAATTAAACTTATAACTGGGGGGTCTCACATTGTATATATCATCGGATGTAGATTCGATATAACTTGTTGGTGTGTCCGATAGTGGATGATTTACCAACCGCTTAAATTTCATGGGACAAATGGTGATCGACTGATCAACCCATGGGGATTTTTTCACGGATTTTCGGGGTATCCTATGTTCAAACAAGCCCAGATTTGCGAACCGCTAGGTCATAAGTGACTGTACTAGGTTTGAATCAGGTTTGGCCAAAGATGGGGAAAGATGTGTCCTTTTCTTAATAGGGTATTTCTGATCAGTCGGGGATTTGGTGGGGATGAGCCACGGCAAAAAAAGCTCTGCAACTGGAAATCCCTGATTTTCGGAGAATCGTCTATGCTCGGTGCTGGAATATTTACCATAAACCCCACCCAAAAAAGACCCAGTTTTGTAGGTAAATATTCCAGCACCATGGTTCGCATCTGGGTATATCTAGAAAGTGGAGATGTTCCAGCCATGGAGCTAACCGGATTTTTGGCAGTGCTGAGTCAGAAATATCATCAAAGCCAAGATGATGAGCATCGTACCAAGATATTCTATAAATTTCTATAATAATTATTCATGTTCCATATGTTTGTCATATCTTACTTTTTAGGTGGAAAGAGTCCTAGGGTGATTTCCGGTTTTGGCTCCAGGGTGGCACAGTCCAACACAAATCATAGGTCGGTGGAAGGGTCATCGTTTTTCGCCGAGAACCACCGTAACGATGGCGCGTCGAGGAGCCGGTTGTGAAAACACGGCTGGAGATCTGGTTGGCATTGCATCTGTTTTTCAGATTCCATGTAATTAGATAATTGACTATTATTGATGCAGATACTATATATATATATAATATAAAAATATATTTATTTATAGCACAGCCCACACAGATACGCAAGTAATAAGCCTACAGATGATCCTATAGCAGATTCGAAATCCTCGTGGCTTTCATCCCACGGATCCTAAGTTGGTTAGTTCACCGTGATTTCAATGGCGGCTTGGTGCACTGATGGCTCCACGAAAAACATGAATTATTGTTCTTTTTCTTTTGCAAAATTGCTTAAGAGGTATGCAATTGGATCAATTGGTGATTTAAGTTCAAATTGTCTCAGTAGAAATTGTTGAATATTTATATATATATATATATGTATACATATATATATATGTAATGATTCACAAGTTGTGCCATTTGGCTGCTGCCTCCAGTTGAGTTTTGGATGTTTGGGATTTTCCCATGGTGTGTTTCTTATTCAAGATGCATCACGCAATTAGAACAAGTACTCAAAGTTTCATATCGCCACTTTGACCCATTATGACACCTGTTACCTCATTACTTAATCATGTTTTTAGTTGTTCTTCCTGCGGCTTCCGAATTGATAACTCGCCCCAACAAAAATGAGACCGTTGTCATTTTTGGTTTGCAGACCCAGACCTGTAGGACGAAGCGGAGTCTTGAGCTTGTGCCTGGGTGCCGCGGCGTTGGTGCTGTGCTGGCAGATGGTGTCGCCTGCCTTCATTCAGCCCAAGCAGAACCGTGGCTTGGAAGCGGCCGCCCCTGCTGCGCTGGGTGCATTGGCTTCCATGGCAGGAACCATGCCAGCTGTGGCCTTGAAGGGTCCCCTTGCTGGCACCGACTTGTGCACCAAGCCTTTGATCTACTTCATCTACCCGCTGTGCGACCCTCTCTTCTTGGTGTGCCCCCTCTACAACTTCCCCTTGGTCTTGGGCTTCTTCGCGGCA